>OBUW01000348.1_pt1 | contig 28558 bp, 15 predicted proteins | sample 1475761 | NCBI WGS metagenome assembly OBUW01 (sample SAMEA2579908, study PRJEB22360) | human gut metagenome | biome: human gut; feature: human-associated habitat; material: faeces | place: Denmark | collected 2008/2010
AGCACTCATTAATATCACTGATAACCCGTTAATTTACAATTTATAGTTATCATTAAGCTAGTTTTATTTGTGGGGGGGGGGGGATGGACTTTCAGAAAGGAAGTCAATATATTATATCTACCTAGCTTATCAAGTAAAACAAAACAGAATATATGAGCATGAGCTAATTGGTTTAGTTTTGATTTTAGTAATTAATAAGAATCGGGAAGAAGGGAGTGAGAAAAGAAAAAGAATGAGGGCGTGGTGATGATAATGGGCGGGAGGGCACATGGGGTCATATATACAAAAAGTAACACCAAAAAATAAAAACCATTACGTAGTTTGATCCCATGCAATTCACATATCCACGTATCATTGCTATTAATACTAAATATTCTTGACTCATAACTCTTATAAACCCACAACAAAACTCTTTTGAGTCACTTACAATTTGTTTGCACATCTTTTATATTATCTTGTTGTTATCTTTTTTATTTTATTTATACCCCCCCCTCTCTTAGAAATCCCTTCCTTATCTATATTTAAATGATAACAACAAGAATACGTCCAATTATGAATAACACAAGTACTCACACTAACACCAAGACATCAACCACGATATTAACAAAAAGGTCAGCAACAGCAACAACAACAACAACTTCTATTCCCAAACAGTCATCTATGTCAGGCCAATCTAAGCATGCCATACTAATTCCATCAGCATTGAATTCATTATTGCATACTGATAAACAAATCAAATATCATTTCTATAGTCTTGGAGGTGATTTCATTAGATTGGCTTCTTATCGAAGATTCAAACAGTTATTTCAGGTTGGTGGTGGTTCATTAGTTAAACAATTTGTTTTTGATTTATCAACATTTTTAAAAGAAGAGTTGAATGATATAAATTCCCTAAGACATCACCAATTGAAGAATTTTTTGACTTGTAATAAGACTATTTTAGAAAAAGAAAAGTCCATGACTTTATGTGATCATCATTTTGGTTTAAAGAATTGGCTTTACATAATATTTGGTTATATGTTACAGAATTATAATGAACAAGAAGTCAATAACTGTTTGGATCAGTTGGTTTCCATGTATTTGGAGGCAAGAAGTAATAGATTCTCAATTAATGATATTCGAATAATCCGTGATGAAAGAGATCAGTTTATTTTATCTACTTTTGAACAATATTTACTTGATGTCCCCGTTAGAAATGATTTATTATATAATGATAATGGCAACAATGAAGATGTGAATTATATTATCTTGAGTAATATCAAACATCACAAACGCTCAAATAAAAATGCTACCATTGCCAGTAATAAAGATAACAATACAACAAATCGAATTAATTTACCAAAATTACCCAAAATTAAAGATAAATCATTATTGGTCAAATCTTTAATGCATAAGGAATTTTATCGTGTATTATTGGATCCAAATCATTATTTTGGTAAAAAAATGTTGGATCGAAATTATTCATTAGATCCTCAAGATTATTCATTAATTCGTAAAGAACTTTCAATATTGGATGGATTAGGTGATTTATTCTTAGCTCAAGAAACATCGAAACTAATTTATGAATTAATATGTCAGAAAAATCATATTAATATTAATAGTAGTACTACTTATCAATTATTAAAAATTATGTTGGCAACCAATACTTTAATGGCAAAATTGACCAAAGCTTATAATTTATATCAAGGGTTGGATGATTCCATTATAAATAAGCGTATTGCTAAAGAATGGTTACCATTCACCATTTTAGGTGAAACCCCTCCCCATTCAGAATCTTCTGATTGGCAATCTAAAGATGAAATTCGAATTTATGAAGAAGAATTCTTGGGTGATTTTTTTGAAAGTTATATGGCAGCATTATTGATTGAACAACCAGAAGTTGCAAAATCTTTTATTAGAGAAATATATCATCGAATATTAATGGTAATGACAGAAACTTTACCTCCAGATATAACTTATCAGACTTGGACTAGTAATATATTGGGAAGAAATATTTATAGGAAAAAAAGTGAATCAATTCAATGCTGAAAGGTTTTACTGACCATTCTCTTTCTTTTCAACTTGTCTACAGATAATTGGCATATAGGAATGTATAAATTTCTAAAATCAATCAATTTTCACACATATAATTACAATTTCTACACACCTCTATTAACAGGAACACATCATTAATCACTGTCGGAGCTATCACTATCATCATGTCCCTCACTGTCACTTGAATCTCCAAATATAGTTAGTGGCTTTTTAGCAACAGTTTTCTTATCCTTGACATCGGGTAATCCTTTACCAACCAAATCGGTTAAGGACGATAATAATCTATTCTTCAGTTTGTCTATCACTTGAGCTCCTTCTCGTGGGTTTTTATTTTTGACTTCATCATTTTCATTGGTTGGATCAGGTGCTGGTATTGGTTTAGGAATTATGGGTTTTGCTTTAGATGACCATGGTATCAAATTTGATCTAAGTTTATTACCATTCCCACTCAATGGAGTCATTATTGGTTTAGGAATTGGTGTGGATGCTATTAATTTGGATTTTTTCCGTACACGTTCTGGTTCATCGTGGTCTTCGTCTTCCTCATCTTCTCCATCATCAGATTCTTCAGATTCTGAGTCTGGTCGGCTTCTTTTATTCAGATTAACTAAATTCTGCAACAGTGATAGTCTCAATAGAGCTGCACGTGTTGCCATATTTATATTATTGTTAGCTTGTTGTTGGGCTGAAGGAATTGAAGAATTTTGGTCATTTGAATTCAGGGTTTTGTTTGATAGCACCGACCCACTTGTGGCACCAGTGCCGTTCCTATGAGTATTATTATTGTTCCATTCCGAGCCAGTAGTATTATTTGCATTTATACCACCGACTGAAATCGAACTATTACCATTATTATTTCCCATACTGTAGTCATTCCTATTATTAGTACCGTTTCCATTATTAGGTTTTGTAGCAAATAAATCACCTGCTCCAAATGCTGGCTTAGGTATACTAGTATTGGCATTAGTGCTTGAACCACCACCACCGAAAAGAAAACTAGATGAAGTATCAGTTTTACCAAAAGGTGACAGTGGGTCACTCGATTTATTATAACCCCTTGATCTATCATCAATTCCCCTACCTACTGCATTGATGTCCTCACCACCTGAATCACCAACATAAATATACAGTAGCATATTATCACTAGCAAGCTCATAATTTTTAGTTGGTGTTTTATCTACTACTGGATCTTGATGTACAATTTGCAAAGACCCTAGTGCCTGTGTTTTCCGTTCATGTGCTCTGAAGTTCGATGCAAATGATTTTGGAATATAACTTTCATTGTCATCATAATTCAACCTGTTAGGCGTATTATTCCCAGATATTCCGTTGCCATCATCACTGATTTCAACCATACCAGCAAAAGCCGATGGGGCAGTATCAGGTGAAATTTTGTTATCAACAACATCTTGTCCATTAGATGAATTATTTGAAAAGGACCCACTTCCCATTTTAGATTTATTGATAATTTTGGCAAACGTTTTCAACTGCTCGCGACTAATACTTATAGTATTATTACCAGTTTTATTGTTTCCAGTTTCCTCTTCACTACTATCGACGATTGTTGCAATTGGCGCTGAAGTTTCAGTAGTACCGCTTCTGGTAGGAACAAATGCAGCGCCAGCAGTTTTGATATCAATATCCATGTCATCACTGTCGCTATCATTAGTAACTTTTCTATTAACAATTGGTGCTAAAGCTTCAGTAGTGCCAGTTTTAACCGGGACAAATGCTTGACCAGCAGCTTTGATATCAATATCAACACCATCACTATCACTTTCATTAGCAACGTTACTGTTAACAATTGACGCTGAAGATGCAGTGCCAGTTTTAACCGGGACAAAAGCAGCACTATCAGTTTTGATGTCAATATCAATATCGTCACTATCGCTTTCATTAGCGGCATTATTATTAACAATTGACGCTGAAGCTGCAGTACTTATTTTAGCCGGCACAAAAGCAGCATCAGCAGCTTTGATATCAATATCATCGCTATCACTACCATTATCATTAGCAACATTACTGTTAACATTTGTTGAAATTGGTGCTGAAGTTGCAGTACTTATTTTAGCCGGCAAAAATGCAGCATCAGCAGCTTTGATATCAATATCATCGCTATCACTACCATTATCATTAGCAACATTACTGTTAACATTTGTTGAAATTGGTGCTGAAGTTGCAGTACTTATTTTAGCCGGCAAAAATGCAGCATCAGCAGCTTTGATATCAATATCATCGCTATCACTACCATTATCATTAGCAACATGACTATCCAGTTCCTTAGATATAGGTTTGGTGCTAGTTACATTGGGTGGTGCTGTAGCAGAAGCAATTTCTTTTAAATCATCATCACTATCTAAATCCTTAGATGCAGCTTTAGTTGAACCCGTTTTCCTGTTTTTCACTGGAGGTTTAATTACAATGTCATCAGTATCTTCACTGTCCAAATTATTAGCACTTGTTTTGGACTTAACTTCTGTATCACTAGAAATAGAAACAATCTTTTCAACAGGTTGCAAAGAAGGCTCTGGATTTGACAGTATAGGTTCAGGATTTGAAACTTTCTCCTCAGTTTTGACAATATCTGAGTCCTGACTATCTTTTTGCACCGTTAATCGTAAAGCCGTGTCAATTGCTTCACTAGAAATATCATGGGCTAATTGAATGCCATCTCCAAAATCATTGGGTATCTTTTCGTATCCAATGATGTTCCCATCTTCACCATGAACCATCAATGTTTTCACTTTTTGTCCAAATACTTTCATTCGATCATAAAGGTCCTCTAATGTTGATTTAGAAACTGATGGTTTATTTGTCAGTTTTGGAAGTGCTTTATTGGATGATTGTGATGTTGTTGTTGATGCTGTCTTTGTGTGGGTTACTGGTGTAGCCTTTGTTTGAGCTTTACCAACAGTGGTCTTTGCTTGCTTAGACGAAGTTGATATCAGACTTTTTTTTTCGGTACCAGCAGTTTGGGTTGGTTTAGGAAGGGATTTACTTTGACCATTAACACCCACCACGGGAGATGTATGCTTTTGCTTGGTGGTTGGGGTTGGCTTTTGAACTTTCCCAGGTTTAGGAGTTGTCTTGATCGTTGATGCTGGTTTAGGGGTTGAGGAAGGGGTTTTTGCGGCCTTCTTGGAAGATGTAAAAACAAGGTTCGCTTCTCTTGCTGCTCTTCTTTTAGTTCTTGACAAATACATGGCAGGATTTCCTTCAACCATATCAATCTGTAGTGCCTTATTGATGGTCGAGTGTTTAGGATTCAGAGTCTGTGACAATGGTAAATCATCATTCTCATGGAAATCTAACTCTTCATACATAGAGAGCAACTCTTCAGGTTGTATTTTCTCTTCTTCTTCAGGTTCGTAATCGGCAGTTTCTGCAGCCAGTTCCTCACTTTCTTTATACTCATCGCCACTTGAAACTTCATCTAGAGAGCTCGAAGCAACAAATGAGTCATTTTTTTTAGCCTTTTGTTGTTTCTTTTTCGGACTTGTAAAACTACGCTCATCGAAATACACCTTGTCCGGATTATTCATTGGTGTAGCAGGAGGTGCTTCAAGCATACCACTGGTGATCCTTTGTTTTAGGGAAGATACTGATTTTTTCTTTTGGGGTATTTTACGATTAGATCTGGATTCAGGTGGTGGCGCCAAAGATACTGGCGATGATAAAGGCGATTGTTTGGATTTTTTCGGAGTGGTTTTGTCATCAGTTATGTCAACGGTACTATACACCCCTCCTCGGATCGTTTCAGCTTGACTAAAGTTAATTGGAGTGGAAATTGCAGGTTCGGGTGTATAAGTAATTGATTTGAATTTATTATCCACCAAAACTCGAAGTTCATCATTGCTCTCATTAAACACATCTTCCACAGCAAATTCAGGATCCAAATCACATAAATCTTTATTCTGAAAAGCCAAAACCCGTAGTTTCCGCTCTCTTGGATATCTTTTAGAAAATCGTGTTATTAAACCTTCTTCTAAACTCTCAATGTTCGCTGTACGGTCCACAAGATACAAGAACTTGACATATTTTCTGGGATCAATGTTGGATGCATCAATCTGTTCAAATTCCTTAGGAATCAACAAAGCTTTCAATTTTATTTTACTCATCTGTCAATAATATATGATATCCTTCCTCCTGATTCGTCTTAATTTCCCCTGTTTGTTTGTTTTGTTTTAGACTTCACAATGAGATGTGCTTTAAAAAAATATATATATGTACAGATTGAAGTGGAATTGTTTTTTTTGTCAAAGTACGCGATTGAAACTTTTTTTTCTGCGACTCCTCCTTTCTTTTCTTTCTCAGTACTTCACGTACATTCTCTCTTGTTTCTCCCCTCCTACACACACACCTCCTTAACCCAATAACAATTCATTATCAATAATGATACATAACATATATTTATAACATTTACATAAATTAACAGATCTACTTCTCTATTGACTCTAAAAACTGTTTCCTTTTATTTTCCAATTGGAATTGTTTGAGTAGCCTTTCATTTATATCTTCGTCATCATCAAAATCATTATTTTCATCTTGTTGTCTCAATTCAGACAAGTCAGGTTTATCCAAGCATGGACCCCAGCTTATAATTTCACCATCAATTGTACCACAAAAATATTTAGCAGTTGAAGGACCACCATTACACATAGATACTGTTCTACCTGTGTTTCTACTACCTTTTCGTGCCAATCGGTTTACCAACTTGCCATCAATTGTTCTAAATATGAAAACATCTCCACTTTCTGAAGGGAATAATAAAAATTGGGTTTCAGTTTCACCTTGAGGATTCAACAAAAGAGGGATCGTATGTGGATGTTTATTTCGTATCAATGGCCCAAAATTAATTAATTTATTAATTGGTGGTGGTGTGGAAACATTGACCATATCCCAAACTCTAATTTTATCATCATTACCAACAGTATACAATAGTGATCCCAGATGATCCCACACAAGCCCATTGACTGGGCCCAGATGGGCTTTGGATAGTTTGGTAGTATAGCTGGAATCATTGGTTCTCAGCATGTCCAATTGGGTCAAACAGCTTTGACTTCTTCTTATATCCCAGATTTTCACTTCCCCGTCGTACCCACCCGATGCCAATATATTCAGATTTATGGGATGCCATTTCACTACTAAAGTTTTACCTTTATGTCCCAGTAATGTATGAGCACTAGAAGTTGAATTTAAATCCAATAGTCGAATGAACGGCTGATCATTTGCTGTAGCAATCAAAGCATTTTCTGCAGATATATCTATATCGTAAACTTTGTTCAGTAGATCAAATGTGTGCACTGGGGTGAGTTCATTAGTGTCCCATATTTTCACAGTGTGATCAAAAGACGAGCTTGCAAACATTCCAGTGTCATATGGCCACCATTGAATACACGATATTCCAAATTTGTGATGATGTCGTTTTGGGATGGTTGCTAAATTGACAAAAGTCGATACAGGATTGTCGTAATCAAAATTATCAAAAGTGGACGGATGTAAATGTAGATTGGCATCTATTTCGTTTTCTTCACGTATAGTTTCTTGTTGTTTTAAATCCCATAGTTTGATAGACGAATTGTTGCTTCCACTTAATAGATATTGATAATCTGTTGTTTCTAAGGAGAGACTATTGACAGCTGCATTGTCATGACAATTACTTGGGAAAACATCATGCTTGCCAAGTTGATAAATCTCAGAATAGAAATTTTCAGTAATTATATTAGAGAATCGAGAAGGTGTTATTCTACCCAACAGTCGATCTAGTAGTAGTTTTTCCATAATGAATAACGACGAAAAAAGCAACACTATTTACATAGAAAAGTTAATTTGAGAATATACAAGATAGCTGTTTCCTACATATAAACCATTCCTAAGGAAATGGTTGTCGCACTTTGTCGCACTTTGTCTCTTTATTTGTTAATCGAATTGAATTGAATGAAAATAGTGAAAAAAAAAAAATTACAGGTCGTAAAGAATAGAAAAATTTTTTTGTTCCACGTAATAATCACCATACAAATTTAAACCAAACCCACCACCACAACCCCCCAAGTTACATTCTAGATACCATGTTAGACATTAATGCATTTCTCGTTGAAAAGGGAGGTGATCCAGAAATTATTAAAGCATCGCAAAAGAAAAGAGGTGACTCCGTCGAATTAGTTGATGAAATCATCGCCGAATATAAAGAATGGGTTAAATTAAGATTCGATTTAGATGAACACAACAAGAAATTGAATTCAGTACAAAAAGAAATTGGTAAAAGATTCAAAGCTAAAGAAGATGCTAAAGATTTAATTGCTGAAAAGGAAAAATTGAGTAATGAAAAAAAGGAAATTATTGAAAAAGAAGCTGAAGCCGATAAGAATTTACGTAGTAAAATCAATCAAGTTGGTAACATCGTTCATGAATCAGTTGTTGATTCTCAAGATGAAGAAAACAATGAATTGGTTAGAACCTGGACTCCAGAAAATTACAAAAAACCAGAACAAATTGCTGCAGCTACTGGTGCACCAGCCAAATTATCTCATCATGAAGTATTGTTAAGATTAGATGGTTACGATCCAGAAAGAGGGGTTAGAATTGTTGGTCATCGTGGTTATTTCTTAAGAAACTATGGGGTATTTTTGAACCAAGCTTTGATCAACTACGGTTTACTGTTTTTGAGTAGCAAAGGATACGTTCCATTGCAAGCACCAGTTATGATGAATAAAGAAGTCATGGCTAAAACCGCACAATTGTCTCAATTTGACGAAGAATTGTATAAAGTCATTGATGGTGAAGATGAAAAATATTTAATTGCCACTTCAGAACAACCAATTAGTGCTTACCATGCCGGTGAATGGTTTGAATCACCAGCAGAACAATTGCCAGTTCGTTACGCTGGTTATTCATCATGTTTCAGAAGAGAAGCTGGATCACACGGTAAAGATGCTTGGGGTATTTTCCGTGTCCATGCTTTTGAAAAGATTGAACAATTTGTTTTGACTGAACCAGAAAAATCATGGGAAGAATTTGATAGAATGATTGGATGTTCAGAAGAATTTTATCAATCATTAGGATTGCCATACAGAGTTGTTGGTATTGTTTCAGGTGAGTTGAACAATGCTGCTGCTAAGAAATACGATTTGGAAGCTTGGTTCCCATTCCAACAAGAATATAAAGAATTGGTTTCATGTTCAAACTGTACTGATTATCAATCAAGAAATTTGGAAATCAGATGTGGTATAAAACAACAAAACCAACAAGAAAAGAAATACGTCCATTGTTTGAACTCAACTTTAAGTGCTACTGAAAGAACTATCTGTTGTATTTTAGAAAACTACCAAAAGGAAGATGGGTTGGTTATTCCTGAAGTATTGAGAAAATACATTCCTGGTGAACCAGAATTTATTCCATACATTAAGGAATTGCCAAAAAACACCACTTCTGTTAAAAAAGCTAAAGGTAAGAATTAGATGTTTATAGTGCATGTTATACTCCATTTTATTAAAACATTATAATAGTATGTCATTTTCTTTTTATCTTTGTATTCTTAAAAACTGGTGATATGTATCAGAAAAAGGAAAATCACACGACATGTCATGAATGGATGGATGGTGCACAGCCTTGCCTTGTATGCAATACTGACATCATCGCCACTTAGTGCTACTACCACCGACCCCACCACAACCAACAAAACCGCAATGACGACCCGAAATTCAAACGAAAACGTAGGCAAAACATCAACAACTCAATCGAAGAAGGAAAAAAAAAATAACCTAAAAAATATATTTTGCAAAACAAATATCCACATTATCCATTATTCGATAGCTGAATACTTGGTTTTTATTTGAGTTTCCAGTACCACGTTTATTTAAATATACTATCTAGCAAGCCATGTCAAATATGGAATCATCCCATGTGAATAATGTGGAATCACCACCAGAATATGTATCTCAACCTCCACCAAAATATGTACCTCGACAGTCATCGTCGTCGTCATCTTCAATATCAGATCAGGAATCAGATATTCACAATCCACCACAAAAGGCCAGTGAAAATCAATTATCGACTTGTTGTTCTGATTGTTGGTGTAATTGTTTTGATAGTTGTTCTGGCACTAATTGTACTGCTTCCGATAAGAATATTTGTGGCAGTATACTAGTTGTTTTGTGTTGTGGAAGCACAATTGGGTATGCCACTAATGCCTGAATAACAGCTTTATTGTCCCGTTGTCAACCATAGAATTATTAATATCTATTCATTCAAATGTATATAGTATTGTGGGGTTTGTTAGGATATGTTCTTTTAATGAATTAATGGTTTTTATGTTATCCCTCTGTAAGTCGTAGGAAATCTTCGGATTTGAATTATTCAGTACTGTGAGAAATACGTATATAGCGAAGTCGCATTAAAGTGCCGAGACACTAGAAGCAGTAAAAATTTGATTGCTACTAAAAATACAGCATGACATAGTTAACACTTTTAGTGTATACCATTGTTAACCTGAAACGATCCTACATTAGAGCTCTACAACTGATTGGCTTCTTTAGTTTTCTATTGTTTTGTAAATTGCAATTGGGGAAGAGGTCCCGGTCCAGCTCACAAGAAACAATAGTTCATTGTTTTTCTGGGGAACATAAAATCGCGAGAGCTTCCTAATTAAGTTTATACCCGAAAGAAATATAAGGAATTAAAGCTGATATGCAGGTATTGCTAACACTAATAAGCTTTTCAATATTAATAATCCTCCATTTGTCAATCAATTTCACTTGAACACACTCTAAGAGGGGGAAAAAAGGCAAATAGCAATGACAGATATCCGTGCTTTATTGTGTATAAAAGGAGACCAATTTTCACTCCTTGATGAAAAGAAAACTATCAAATAACAAACACCAACATATTTTTTTAACTTCACAAACCAACAGAAATCTAATTTAGCTGCTTTACAATATGAGTTCCATTACATTAGCACCAGAATCTCAAATCAAAGGTAAAACTGCAATTATTACCGGTGGTACTAAACATTTGGGTGGAGAAACAGCTAGAGAATTGGCTAAATTAGGAGCCAATTTATTCTTGCATTATAGACTGGATGCAAATCAAGCAGAAACTTTCAAACAAGAATTGACGAAAGAATTTCCCGATTTAAAAATTGAAATTTATGGTAGTAAATTGGATAAAGCTGAAGATTTAACCAAATTATTTACCACTGCTAAACTGAAATTTCCTCAAGGTATTGATATTGCTATTAATAATGTTGGTAAAGTTTTGAAAAAGCCAATTACTGAAATTTCTGAAGAAGAATTTGATGAAATGGATATTGCAAATAATAAAAGTGCATTTTTTTTTATTAAAGAAGCCGGAATTAATTTAAATGATAATGAGAGAATTGTTTCTATTGTCACTTCTTTGCTTGCGGCTTATACTGATTCTTATGGATTATATCAAGGAACCAAGAGTGGAGTTGAATATTATAGTAAAGCTGCTTCAAAAGAGTTACATGGACGTGGGATTAGTGTCAATTGTTGTGCTCCAGGTCCTATGGATACACCATTCTTGTATGGTCAAGAAACTGAACAAAGTGTTGCATTTTTCAAGACCATGGGATTACATGGCCGTTTGACAAAAGTTTCTGATATTGTTCCAATTGTTAGATTTTTGGTCACTGAAGGAGGATGGATGACTGGTCAAACTTTGTATGCCTCTGGTGGATTCACAGCCCATTAAATAAAGTAATAACGTGTGTTATTCAAGCTTGTTTAACAAATAAATAAGTTCAAATATTTATATTTATATATATATATATATGTTACACATGTATTATAATGTATCAAATTAAATAATTCTAAATTTTTTTTTTCTTTTTTAATGTTTGTCTTTTTGCAATTCAATTTCAAAACTGAATCATCATAACTAGCGTCTCAAATCATCTATAAATTGTTATTTCTAATTAAAGATCCTTCATTATACATATTTTCAATTTCTTGTTTGAAATAATTGGCAGCAATTGGTCTTCTAATTTTCATTGTTGGAGTGATAACATTCCTTTCAACAGTTAATGGTTCAAACGAAATGTCAATATTGTGCAATTTTTCAAACCCTTGCAAGTGTTTACCAATACTCTTATTCATATCATCCAACAATACTTTTCTGTTTCTTGGTGATTTGAAAAATTCAATTATATCAGCTTGATTGACAATTTCATCTTTAAATCTTTTCTTGATATAAGTACCAATAGTGGTTGGATCTAATCCAACAACACCAACAAGGAATGTTTGTAATGAATCACCATGAACAAATAATTGAGCAATATATGGGAATTGAGACAAGTATAAACCTTCGATTTTTTCTGGAGATACATATTCTCCTTGAGCCAATTTAAAGAAATTCTTAACACGATCAATAATTTTCACTTTCCCTTCAGAATCAATACATGCAACATCACCAGTGTAGAACCAACCATCTTCATCAACCGCTTTAGCAGTTTCTTCTGGGTTCTTGTAATATTCTTTGAAAATTTGTGGACCTCTTAACAATAATTCACCTCTAGCCCCTTCTTTGTCATGAGCGGAATATCCCATTTCAGGGATATCTCTAATTTTCATTTCCGTGGTGACACTAATGGCACCACATGAAGTCGATTCAGTTTCATATTTGGAAGAAGCCATAACCCCAGCAAATGATTCACTCAACCCATATCCTTGAGCAAATCCAACGTTCACGGCTGCTTTTAAAAATTTAATTGTTTCCGGAGCGATTGGTGCACTACCAGTAGTCATTGTAATAACATTGTCGAACCCAATTTTTTTCTTTAAAAGTCCCAAGATTCTATCATAAACTAAGAAACTTGGATTTGTATGTTCATTTTCTTTTTTGGCATGAGCTTCCATTTTTGCATTAATGGCAGTAGAAAAAATTGATTGCAACCAAGGTTTTTCCATATTATTAATGGTTTGTGCTCTAATGGCAGCTTCTAATTTGGTATAAACACGAGGAACCAATGCCAATAAGTCTGGTTTCAACACTTTAACATCATCAAGAAGGGTCAACGGAGAAGGGCCCTGAGGGAATCCAATAGCACTACCCAAACTTAAAGCAAATTGAATATTGGCACGTTCATAAATATGGGCCAATGGTAAGAATGAATAGAATCGGACATTTTCTTTACCCATAAAATTACAATACAAAAATGTTACACCAGCAGCAGCGTTTTTATGAGTTAAAACAACCCCTTTTGGATTAGCACCAGTAGTACCAGAAGTAAATGTGATAGTAAATTCAGTTTCTGGAGTTGGTGGAATTGGATCCAATTGATTGATTTCACCCAATTTTTCCACTTGTTTAATATCGAAAACCGTGATATTATTTTCATGAGCATAATTTTTCAAAATTGAATCTTCAGTAGTCAAATCATCCATTGATACTAAAGTGATCAAATTACTCAATTCCTCAGGATATTTATTTTTCATATCAATTAATCCTCTAATTTTATCTTTGGAACAAATAACAATGGGAGATTCAGTTAAATTCAAAATATATTTACTAGTATCAGGACCCAAAGTATCATACAAGGCAGTATTAGTGATTGAATAAGCAACACTTGCTAAATCACACAAGGCCCATTCTGGACGATTATGAGAAAAAATAGTTAAAATAAATGAATTTTCAGAATTTGGATCGTATTTCAATTTTTTATGGGCATCACTATCAGTTTTATAAGGATTATTTTGTAAAATGAAGAAAATCCCTGATCCAAGATTGTTTCTTCTAGTTCTGATAGTATCATAATTTTGGAATACGTAATCGCCAAAAGTGCCATCAGAATTCTTGACCCTTGAACCTAAAGCTGGTTTATTTCCATGAACATCTACAGCATATTCAAATAACTTGTATAAAGTGTCCAATCCTGGATAAGGAACATTAAGTAATGCATCTGGTGAAAATGCATTTCTGTAAATTGGGGAAAATCCTGGTGCTTCAGTATTAGGTAATGGAACTGATTTGGCAAGTGAACGGGGATCAACTGGCAAATGAGCATTGATCGTTTTCAGAATATGTTTAGGATCTTCTCTAAATAACGAAACCATATTGTTTAAGGAGGGGTAAAAGGTAAAATATCAATTATGTTTAAAGATGAATTAAAGTTGATTGTTGGATTCAAATCAATAAATTGAAAATAAACTGAAAATAAAATTAAAAAAAAAAAGATGTTTTACTAACAGAAACAAAAAAAGAGAATTTAATGACTATATATAGATATATATATACCTATATATATGTACATCAAAAGAGATCTAATAATTGTGTATTTTCCAACCATGTCGATTCCATTGGACAGATACAAAGTACAGGTGGGACAAAAAAAATAATAAATTTTAAATGCAAACCTTTACTTTATTATTTTTCGGAACTAAAATGTTAATCAAAAAAAAAAAAAAAAGAGAGAGAGCAAGAGTTGTTCCTCGGCACTTTTGATAAAGTTACACAAACTCAAATATATATGTGGATTATCTATGGTTTGTAGGATTCTACCGAACTCCATAATGTTTGACATACATCCACAACCACGAGGAACTACTACTACTACTACAACGATTGATACTATCACACCTTCTTGTTTCTGTGGTCCATAGCTCACCAACCATACTTTGTGGATACAAGACAATTTTGGCTTTTATTATCTTTTGTAAAAGAAACTGTTTTTATAAATATAATAACAAAACAAGAATGTGAAAATGAACAAACAAGAAAATTACTATCTGTGCATATAGTGATATCAATTCTTCTCCAACTGAAATGATATCAATAAAGAGTAAAAGTTGTATAATGGTTGTTACCAACACATTTGTCATTACGATTTGTCACTTCTTTTTTTCTTGAATGATCAACTTATCAAGATCCAAGAAGTTTGAATTGGTAGTTTCTAGATTATCAAAACCGTATAATTTGCCTACAATCTTTCCCAACCAACATTGTTTATAGCGATCACCGTTGATGAGTTGAAATTCTTTTTCCGTCTTAGATTGTTTCCCCTTTTTCTCCACCTTTGCTAGTTGGTTTTTTTTCTTCTTCACCTCATCTCCTCTATTCAATTTCTTGATTCCAATTGTAATACTCAAGTTGTCACCCAATTACATATATGTATGGGATTTTGCTTTATGAGCTAACTCTTTATATATGATTTTTTTTTGTTCTATTTGAGATTCCTTGATAATGGGTTATTTACAATTGAGATGATTTTAGTGTTGTTGCTTCAATGGTGGGGCAATTGATAGATAAACAAAAAATAAAAAATAAAAGTAGAAAATGCGGAAAGTAAAGGAAAAATAAATAAAATGGGGGGAAAAAAGGACCTGAACGGAAAAAAAATAAAAAAAAAAGGACAGAATCGCGTTGTGGTGTTAAATTTCAAAGAATGGCAGTACCAATTTACATTTATATTCGCCATAATTTTATAACCCACCACCTCCACAAAACCAAAATAATTTCGGACTTTTATATCAGAAACCAATATCCGTTATTTCTTTCTTTTCTTTTCAAACAATGTCAATTGATATTTATTCAAAATAAGATTGGCATTATACATTATTACCTCCACATGATTACTTCTCTCCTCGACTATTAAACATCATTATCAATTATCTCCATACTCTATCAAGGAATATATTTCCTCATTTTTATTCAAGCTCTATAGTTTGAAACTGTAATTTGGAATATAAATATAGGTCAAGTCTATCTATCCACACAAGTCACTTCCTATATATACGCACGGATATAAGGAATCATATATCACAAACACATTAACTAACAACAACTGTATTGGAAGAAAAAGAAGGCAACAGAATATACCCTACTAAATTATTACAAAGTTTACACATTTCTCCTGTAGGGTTTTTTTTAGAGTTGTGTTAATATGTATATTGATTCACATTCAAGCTTACTTTTATTTTCATTTCTTTTGTTAAAGTAAACCTCATGTCCTTATCATAATTTTTTTCCCTTTTTCTTTGTCTTTCCTTCATTTTTGAAGCATTGGATAAATTTCTCAACAATAAAGTTTGAATTCACAGTCTAATAACTTTAATAACTTTAATCAATTTCTTGTTCTTATCTATTGTTTAAGGAATAAAACTTATGAATTTTTGGAACAAAACGGTCAGTGAAATTTATCAAATTAAAGTTTTATAACCACAATAATTTATTTACACATGTTTCATCATTTACTGCTTATGCCATGAACATGAACAATTGAAAGTGAATAGTCAAACTCGAGTCATTTGTTTTTGTTTTTGATTTAATGTTATTGTTGATTATATCTTTTACGGGTTTTCAAATATCGTTGGATTTCCATTTGAAATTCTTTAAAGCCTCCGGTGATCCTTGAATTTTACATATTGATAAAACCTTATTTTCATTTCTTTCTCCTTGTGATTTTAGAATAACAACAGCATGAGCAAAGTATTTAATGGAATCTATTATTTTATGTTAGCTAAATTATACTTCCTAAAGTCGAGGAACCAAAAGTAATAGTTTCGCAAATTTGTCATTATAAAGCTAAGTAAATCAGAAGTATAAAAGCAATTGTAGTAAGTGGCAATGGTAATGACTGTGAATCATTTTTGTATACGTTATGTCACTTTAACCACAACTACAACAATAATCTCTTGATTCTCCTTTCATTACGATGCCAGCAAGATATCAATGATGCCATTAACTTAAATACTACTTACTACTATACTATTACCGTTACTAACGAATATTCCTGGTTAATTCTTAAGCGTGTATTATAACTCAACAATAAACATAGTTATAGTTCTTATTGAAATAAAAATCTACCGAGTTTACCAAAAACTATAAGACCACCAAAAACAAAACTACCAATCCATAACCAAATTGCAACCAATTCCACTGGGGAAGCATCACCAACACCGTTTAAATATTGATAATTCTGATAATAAACAACACTACAAGCTGCAATTGACACTACTAATGATCCAATAAGACCAGAAATAGTTCCATCGAGTAATAACCACAATCCAGGACTAACCAATGAATAAATGATGGCAACTTGTAAAAATGATGACCATTCAATGTTACGAATGGCATAACTGACACCCAAGAATGCCACTGATGAACGAATCAAATCATTGATTAAAGTCGAATAACTTGTTGACGAACTTGGGTTTGGATTAGATGATAATAATCTTTTCGTTAAAGATTTAGGTAAATAATAATCTAAAATTGGATGGAAACTTGCCATTACTAATCCTTGGATCATCAAGGCAAATGTTTCATCAATTAAATGACCATATTTACTTTGACCAACAAACGCGAGATATTCATCCAAATGAATATAAGAACTAATTTTAAATAAATGTTTAATTGTCAAGGGGTAATTTGATTGAGTGTGATTGAAATTGATTTGACTAGTAACTTCATTATAAATAAATGATGCTAAAGTTAAAACAACAATTTTTAGTGGCAATGGTAAATACTTCTCAAAGTCTTCATTTTTGGAATATTTAGCTTCTGAGGAAGAAGAAGAAGAAGTAGTAGTACCAGTTGATTTATTTAATCTTGAATTAACTTTGAATTCAATTTCTGCTGAATCTTCTTCAAATTCTTTACTAAGACTAGTATTTGAATCATTACGAAAAATTCCATATAATTCTGGTTGAGTCAAATTTACCAATGAATCTGTTTTGGCCATGCCATTACCTTGAGGACTTGAAGCTCCAGAAGAACCAGGTGTTGATGACGAAGGTGATGCCATATTTTTAAGATTTGAATTTGAAAGTGCAATTTTTCTTAATTCAGCCATTTTAATAAATAAATTTTAGGAAGAAGAAGAATGATATGAATAGTATTAAAAGTTATTAAAGGAAACTGACGGAGGGAAGCTTGGGGGGTGTTTTGTGAAGTTTATTATTTTTTTTCTTCTTCACAAGGGTTGACTTGATGATCTGTGTGTGTGTGTAAATATAAGGGTGTATAATAACTAAATTATTATTATTGATAGCTTGATTAAGGTTTATGTTATGCTAGATAAAGAAAATTTCAAATGTGGGAATATATTAAATTTAAATAAATAGAAAGCAATTGATAGAATGAATGGTTTAAACGATGGGAAGTAGTTTTTTTTTTCTTTGGTCGTTGTTGTTATTTATATGAGAATTTATAATAATTAAATATACAACACAATTTGGAGGAAGGCGAGGAAGAGAGAAAAACACCACGCAAAAAAAAAACGAGAAAACGAGAAAACCACACGACATTTATCTATTTATGGGTAAGAACCCAGGAATGAGGGGAGAGACTATCAACATCAATATCTCCAAATACAGTAACTAATTTAGTTCAACAGTAATAGAGATAACAGTAAGACTATAATGTCAATTTCAACCTACAAAAACTGCTCAATTCTAAGAGTTGATGCTGCTGTCTTTAACGAAAAGGGTTGGCTAATAATAAAATGACGAAGAGTGGTTTTAAATTCTTGTTTTTTTCTTAGTAGTTCTCTCAAAACCAAGTTTCAAATACGAACCGAAGTTACCGAATACAGGTTCTGGACACATTATATGACCATTTTCACATACTCAGTTCTATCGTACAAGCATCCTCCTATTTGAACTATTTCAGTAAGAGTTCTTACTTTGTTCTAGAAGTGTATTACTTGAAATAAATAAGTATGGCAACCAGGAGATATTTTTTTCCTTTCTCTCTCTCAATTGTGCATGTTTACATTTCTCATCCTTTTGTTTTCTGACATTTAGAAACCTAAAAAAAACCCCACTCAGTTGCAAGTAAATATTCTCAATTGGTCTTATCAAATCTATCAAATCTTTCTTTTCTTAATAACTTTGGCATAGATGGAAGAAGACAATACTGGCAGCCATATTAGGCGATCAACCAGACAACAGCTTAAACAGCAACAACGTCAACAACTAGAGCTACAACAACAACAATTAGCAGAAGAGGAAGAGGAAGAAGAAGAGGAACAACAAATACAGTTGCAACAACAGAAACAGAAGCAATTGGATCAAAATCAACGTACCACAAAAAATCAAGAAACACCGGAATACCATAACTTGAAAGAGGAAGATTTTGAGCGACTCATGGAAGAGATGCAAATCGATAAGAATGATGATGGTGATGATGGGTCCTCTGATGAGTATATTTTTTCAGACGAATCGGATGATTATGACGATTACGATAATATTAATAACAACAATAATGGAAATAATAAAATTGGTGGGCCAATATTGAGTGATGAACCAGAAGAAGATGATTATGATGAAGATTATAATTTTAAAGATGCATTGAAAGGTGCTAGTAACTTTAGAGTTAGAAATCGAAGAGAAAAGATCAGTAAAAATTCTAGATCCTATTATAAACGGAAAATGATGAGAGCAGATAATCGAGAGTTGGACCCAGAAGTACGACTGAATTTATCACAAGCTAATGAAGCGTTTGTTCGTAAAGATTTGCAAGTAGCCCAACAATTATATCTCGAAGTTATTAAGAAGGATCCCAAAAATTTTAGTGCTTACAAGGCTTTGGGGGAGATATCTAAAGCACAAGGGCAACTTAATGAATGTTGTAATTATTGGTTATTGGCAGCTAATATCCATCCTTGGGACACAGAATTTTGGGGTCAAGTTGCCCAATTGTCAGCAGAATTAGGTCATATTGATCAAGCTGTTTATTGTTATGGACGTGCAATTACCCCTGATATAGCAAAAAGTTGTGAATTTATATTACAACGTGCCATCCTTTATCAAGAACGGAAACAATATGGTAAAGCATTAGATGGATTCCAAAAAGTGCGACAATTATACCCTAAAGATTCTAATATTATAAAGTATTTAGCATCTGTTTATCTGGAACAAAAAAGATTGAATGACGCAATTAATTTATATATGAAAGTTCTCGATAGTAACATTCATCCAGAACGAGAATCCAATGAGTTATATCCTAAATTTGATTGGGCCGAACTAAATATTTTATTGGAATTACATCTACAAAATCATTCATGGAGAATGGGATTGAATGTATTGAAATTAGCATCAAGATGGATTCAAAATAGAAGTCAAGAGACTTGGTGGGACGAGAATGAAGATTTGGAATTTGATTCGCGCCAAAGATTCGAAGTGATTCTGACGTTATCATCTCAAGATCAAATAGATTTAGCCGAGAACAAACCGTTTGACCTACCGATTGATATTCGATTCAAATTGGGTTGTTTAAGACTTGGTTTACAACAAAAAGATGTAGCTGTTCAACATTTTGATTATTTATTGGAAGAACAAGATGTTTCTGATTTACATTTTGAAGCCGGGAAATTACTTGAAGAACATGGTCATTATGAAGATGCATTGAAATTCTTACTGAAAGCCAGTGAAGATGAAGAATTTACTATCAGTTTGGAACTTGTTCAATTATTAGCTAAATGTTATTTTGAAGTTGGAGACTATCATGAATCAAAGCAAGCTTACGAAACTTTATTACAACATGATCCAGATAATTTAGATTTTAAATTATCGTTAGCTGAAAATTTGTATTATTTGGGAGATAGTGCTGGTGCACAAAGTTTGATTCGTCAAGTTCGACAATCCAAACCTAAAGTACATCATAAGAATGGGGCGTCAATTGAAGAAGAAGAAGAAGAAGAAGAGGAGGAAGAAGATTTGAATTTGGATACTGCACAATCGGGAAACATACGATCCTTGATTCCAAATGAATTCAAAGTCCATGGCAAGAGAAAACTTACTGAACAAGAGAAGGAAGAAATTGAAAATAATGCTAAACGGAAAGTTTTGGAAAAATTTGGACGTATGGAAAGATTACAAGAATCAATAGATTCTGGTGATAGAATTGCCATTGGGGCTTGGTTACAATTGGCATCACAATTGATTGAAATCTTCACTAATGTGAAAAGTTTCTTCCCTCGAGACAAAAATAGAACGTTTAATGGTATAGTGAGATATCGTAGACGCAAAGATATGGGACTCGATGAAAAATTGGCTCGAGCCTATAATTTATTAGAAGGAATAGTACAAGATGAACATTATACTCGACATACATTGACTAATAAAACTGAATATCGTGGACTTAGTTATGATCAATGGTTTGATATTTTTGCCCAATATGCAGTATTGATATCTCGGTATGAGAATAATATTGATTATGCTGATGAAATTGTCGATATTGCCCTAGCGGTAAATGCTTTTATTCAGGATAAGCGTAAGGAAACGATATTAAGAGCATTGAAATTAGCATTTGGTGTTAGACGTAATCGTGTTGTTGATTCACTATTCATATATCTTAGACATTTTTTAAACTTGAACCAATTTTCTCCGTTTATATATAAATTATTTATGTGTTGTTATGGTTCAGGAATTGAATATTGGAAACAATTTGCCAGTTATAATCATCAAAAATATTTTTTACGTCAATTGAAAAGTTATGATTCTTGCTATACGGGGAAAAATGTTTCAGGAATGGCACATATAACTACCGATCTTAGTGGATTTAAATTGGGACCTCATCATCTTGATCTCATTTATGTGTATGGGAATCTACTTGGAGGTAATAAAAGTTATGTTTCTTCACTTTTTTATTTAAATCGAGCTTATAAACAATATAATCAAGATCCAATGTTATGTTTAATTTTGGGTTTAGGTCATCTTCATCGATCAATGCAAAGATTAAGTGCAAATAGACATATTCAATTGCTTCAAGGGATAAGTTATATTTTAGAATATAAAAAACTTCGTCAATTGAATGCCACGATTTATGAATTACAAGAAATTGAATATAATTTGGGTCGGCTTTTCCATACTCTTGGATTATTTACACTTGCAGTACGACATTACGAACAAGTTTTGGCTATGAAAGATGATATTGTAAACAGTAGTAAAGACAATAATGATAATTATGAGTATGATATGTCTTGGGAAGCTGCTTATAATTTGTCTTTAATTTATAACATTGACGGTAATCCAAAATTGGCTAAGGAAATAATTGACAAGTATTTAACAATTGTATAAGTATGCACTTTAATTGAATTCTTTTAAACATTCACAGAACCTGTTCTCTTGAAAGTAATTTGGTTCAAGTCAATATTAACATTACAATCACGTGATACACAGTTCTAGACCTATATTTTTTTTTCGTCGCTTCATTTATAATTTGGTAGCTTCGTATAGTATTTTTTTTTCTTTCTTGATTTTATCTCATCATCCTAAAAAGTTCCCACGAATAATAGTGCTATATAAAGCAAATTGCCCTGATAGTTTACAAAATGGTTCGAATCAAGCACAGATACATTTTGTTTGAAATTTTGTATCCACCAACTGCAGACACAAGAGTCACTCCTCGAGAGGATTTTAATCAATTTAGTCAATCTGAGCTGAATGCATTATTAACATTACATCAATCATCGCCTAATAGTATCAATGTGAAAACAATTTTAAATGTCATTCGAAAATCATTACTGGATCATTATGGAGATGTGGGAGCAGGGAAAGCAGGAATGTTATTGAATGTTAAATATTTTTCTAATCGTACATCAACAGGGATACTACGATGTGGACGAGATCAGAGTGATTATATTATTGGGGCCATGTCATTAATTGAAAAAATGGAAAATAATTATGTTATAATTAGATGTTTACATGTAAGTGGTACTATCAAGAAATGTGAAGAATATTCTATAGAAAGAACTAAACAATTGATTAATGTTATTAAAAATAAAAGTAAAGGGAAAGTTGATGAATATATATCTCAGATGAATGAAATTAATCATGTTGAAGAAGACAAAGAAGAAGAACAAGAAGAAAAAAATCAGGATGATGTAAGGATAAGCAAATCATAAAACTTTTCTATAAATGTATCCATTATTGGTTTATTATTCAACTCATACTTTTCAAATTCAGGAATATAACCTACCACCGCAGTTAACTCCTCGTTGGGCAATGTGGTCATATTTAAGACAAAATTATAGACAACCCCGGTATTCAGGACGAAATACATTTGTTCGAATTTAAAAATATCATTTGAGTTTGATATTTTACCAAGGTTAGAAATAGTCAATGTAAATCTCCCACCAATCTTATTAATTTTATTCTGGAAATATTCCCATACATTGGCATGTTTAAGGAGGTTACCAGTTGATTGGAATGACTTTTTAGTATTTATATCATTGGTCATTTCTTGGTGGAAAATTTGCATTGCTTCAAGTTTATTTTCAATGGTAGGCAAAATAATTGGTGCACCACAAACTAAAGTACCATAAAGGAAATTTTTGATCTCATCAGAATAGTATCGTCTGCCATTTATAGCGACTAATGAAGATGTATGGGTAGCCAGTGATTTAACTACAGAGAAAACTGTCTCTTGTAATGCACATATACAGATTATATCAAAATATGTAGTAAGGGTGATTCCATGTGAACGACAATACTTGGAAATTTGACCAATTTGATTTGAAGTTAATTTCAAAAACTTATATTTAGTTTGTAAGTTTTTGGTAACTGGTGTATCAGTATCGAAAATTGGTGGGTCCGATGGCCAAATAAAACCACAAATAGTATCATAAAATGGAACCCATTTTTTTAAAATAGAATTACTAGACAGTAGGACACCTAAATCAAATAAATCTGTCAAATTATCCACTGCTGGTAAAATTTTTGCAGGTAAATTTCCAAAATCACGTTGATAATCAAATAAAACATCATAAAACAAATCATCTTTGGCAGTTGACAATTCCTTAGCCAAATCTTTTTGGAATTGAACTCCTGAAAGTCCATCATAGTTTGAATGATCAAATGATACACTTATAAACTGATTTCCATTAGGTCTCATTTCTTCGAAAACGTTGATTTTCCATAGAGGTAAAGTGGCATTGTTCATACTGAAAATATGGTCGTTGAGGGACTCCATTATTATTTCATCGAATTTGTCAATTTGATGAAACTTAACTACATCATTGAATTTAACGTGCTCAAGAATTCGTACTTCAAAATTATGGCCATTGGCAGTTGCTGGATTCCTTTGATCTATTTGGAAAAAATTCTGGACAAACCAACTGTTCTTTTTTATTAATGAATATAATGCATTTGATAATAAGTTATGGCTGATTTGTCTATTATATTGAACAATAATACTAAAATTTGTAGAATAGTTTTCAATGGTTCGACAGATATAATATCGTTCATTAAACTCCGGTTTTCTTCTATGGTTTGGTTGTATCAACATGATGACTCAACCTCCAACTCTTTTTGATTTATAAGAAAATGAAATACCAGAGTAGAAATGAAAACAAAAAAATACAAAAAAAAAAAACAGTTTGGAATAGTTTCAATATTTAAAGTTTGATTAGTTTGGTTAAAAGTATTTTGAAAAGATCCTATTAGCGAAAATTTAGCGGGAGCCGATCTCCTAAATGAGTCAGATTCAAATATTCTTAAGCATCGGCGAAATCATATCATTATTTTATATTTTTGCTGTCTCAATAAGAAAAAGACCATTGGTTAATATTATGGTCTATTCTCTATATAATTGAAACAAGATAATTAAAATCATAATGGTATGGAATCATTTAATAAAATCAAAATTAGTATCAAATTTTGTAAAAATTTTAACCCCAAAAAAAATTCACTTTTATATTGAAAAATCAGTATATAGCAAACACTACCAATTAGCACGGTCGTGTATATGCACCAACAAAGTTTGATAAAGTAATTTCTCCCTCATAACGCATGATACACCATAAGCGCATACTTCATTTAAAGATTCACGGGTATACCCATAGAAAATCAACAAAACGCTACACATTCAAGGTAACCTTTCAAATTAATTGAAAATGGTTGAATAGTTCCTTACATGTTATTTCTTTCTTTTCTTTTTCTATTTTTTTCACTAAATCTTAGTACAATAGTGTATGACTTTATCTAAAATGAAAGTCGATTATACCTTATATTTGGTAACAGATTCAGGAATGGTTCCTGAATCGTCTTCATTTCTCAAACAAGTTGAAGACTCTATCAATTCTGGAGCTACAATAGTTCAATTACGTGAAAAGTCCCTTTCTACTTTAGAATTTATCAAAAGAGCAGAACAAGTCCATAAATTGACACAGAAACAAGGAATCCCATTAATTATTAATGATCGAGTTGATGTTGCCCTAGCAGTGAACGCTGAAGGTGTCCATGTGGGTCAAGATGACATGCCCGCGGCAATAGCACGAAAATTGATTGGCGACGACAAAATTCTCGGAGTAACTTGTTCTAATGTTACTGAGGTTCAGGAAGTGGTCGAGCAAGGAATTGCTGATTATGTTGGTCTTGGAACAGTTTATAAAACCAATACAAAAAAAGATGTAACAGATCCTGAAGGAACTGGTCCTAGTGGTATTAGAAGAATGCTCCGAGTTTTGCAAAAACACAATTCGAAATCAGGCGCTAAGAAAATTCAAAGCGTTGCAATTGGTGGAATAAACCATTCAAATGTTCGTAATGTGATGTTTCAATGTGCTGTTCCCGGTGAGAAAATTAATGGAGTAGCAGTAGTATCTTGTATCATGGCAAATGAGAACGCAGCAGATGCAACTTTATCATTGTCACAACTTATTTCAAGTGCTCCATATGGTTATGAACCTTATGAAGAACTGCAATATTTAGACGACTATCAACACTCATTAAAACAATTGAGTTCATCATCCCCAATGATTCATCATATAACCAATAATGTTGTTAAAAACTTTAGTGCAAATGTAACATTGGCCATAGGCGCTTCACCTATCATGTCGGAGTTTGATGAAGAATTTAACGAGCTAGCCTCAACACCTAATACAGCTTTAGTTCTAAATTTAGGTACACCTTCCAAAGAAATGATGAAAATATTCAAAAATTCAATAATAGCACACCAATCTAGAAACCCAATTGTATTTGATCCCGTTGGTTGTGGGGCCAGTAAGGGCAGACTAGAATGCTGTAGACAGTTATTGGAGACAGGCTATTTTGCTGTAATTAAGGGCAATGTCGGTGAGATTCTGGCTTTAAGGAAGTTAACAAGCAGTTATAGAGAATCGCAATCTAAATCCTATATGAGAGGCGTTGATTCGATTTCGAATCTTACGGAAGAAGAAATTATTGAAATAGGTAAAGATGTATCTATTGAATTCAAAGCCGTTGTGGTTATAACTGGACCAACAAACTATATTATTGAAGGAGAAGATAAAGTGGTCAAAGTAGAAGGTGGCAACAAACTAATGGGTTCAATTACTGGATCTGGCTGTGCATTGGGAAGTACAATTGCAGCATTTGTGTCCAGCCAGGCCAGGTCACCGCAAGGTCCAAATAACTTCTATGCTGCTGTCCATGCTGTAAAGCTTTATAATAAAGCTGGTGCCGCAGTATCTGAAAAAACCCCAGGTAAATTCATGGCTTCTTTCATTGATGAATTATACAAATTGACTCATTCTTAATAGTTGACACAAAAATTTTTGATGTAAAGTTATACTCTATATAGCATTAGATACACATGAAAATGGTTTCCCATACAAACTGGCTTGATAAGACCAAATAATACTTTGAATAGTTGCATATAACCCAGGACCAAGAATATACACCCCTAATCCAAATATTATCACATTCAAACCGTATTCAACTTTTTGGAATATACTAGCCTGTTTGAATAATTGAAACAAAGATATCTTTTCCCCAGTTTTCTTATAGTGGTACAACCTCTTCAATCTAAAAAATGCCAAGGCCCAAAATATAAATCCGAAAAAGCAATCGAACAATGAAGACATTAAACTCAATAAATCACTGAAAAATGGAATGACTTCTGCAATAACAAATGCAATAGCCCATAATATCCCATTCAAGCTGATCCAAACTGCCCAACCAGCAACAGTATGACTATTCCTATGAACACTATCTTTGCTGAAAATTTTTTGGAATAAGAATTGTGAAGACACATTACTGTACAAGGCACCAAGAAATATAATTGTTGGCAATGCAAAACTAAAGGCAATTTTCTTATAATTTCCAACTAATGAACCAAATGCTGGAGCCGTGACATACGCGTTACCAACATACACATATATAATAGATCCGGCTAAGGAAAAGGTAATCAATTCACAGATAGTCACCACGATTAAAGCCTTTTTGAAATCTTTTGGTTGCTTCATTTGTGAAATAAACGAAGGATACGTGATTTGCCCCACAAAAGTATAGACAATGTTCAACACCGCAGACATGATGTTCACGTATTTTTCACCTTTAGCTGGCCATGCCCTCCAATGAACAGGGGTACCTTCTTTAAACCCGTACGGGTGAGATTGCACACCAACAAACGCCATTGCTAAAACGACAGCTATAAACATAGTGATGGCAGAAAAATACCCGACTGAGGACATATGACTAAAAGTTCGGGGAAGCGAAATAAGAAAGCAAATGATTGCTGATACGACACCAAAAACAATAGAACAGATAGTGTGATTATCACTGATAGTGTTGAAGTACTTAGCCCCAACTAAAACATGTAGTGCCTGGATTAAAGTATTATTTAAGAGGAATGCCACAGCGGTAGCATACCAAACCCATTTGGGACCAATTAAGTGACGCCCAATATCACACACATCAGTTAAATGAGGATATGCTGCACAATAATCAGCAATAATAAGTCCAGTGTAAAGACACAATAACGAAACAATAACAGTAACAATTAAGCCCAAACCTAATCCAAGCACAGAATAACTCCAAGGGAATGACATGATTGCAAGACATATATACTCGCTAAATAATAATCCAGCAGTTCGTTGCCAAGAACAGTTCCTATAGTTGATAGCATGGTTGTTTTCATCCTCTATTTCTTTCTGCAAATAGGCTTCAGTGTCAAGCGAATTTTCTTCTATTTGATCCAAATCTACTTTTTCTTCAGACATATCTAACAAGCAATACAAAAAAATTAAACTTTATCAAGCAAGATGATCGGAAATAAACAACAGATGTGAAAAGCTGTTCAAAATTTTAAGAATAGAAAAGCGTTTGAAGAAAAGCAGAACCATTTTATAGTCCAAAAGTTAATTTCAATTCGTATCTCTTTCTACTTCTGAAATTTGGAGTTTCTTTCATTTTTTTTTTGTTCATTATGACGAAATAGTAACCGTTACGATGATGTTGATAAAATAGCAAGTAAAATCGCCACAATTTCTTTTTAGTAAAAACTCTTTTCTTTTTTAATTATTGCTCTTGTGGTACATTTTTTTGGTTTGGCCAGGCTAAGTTTGTCAACATATTTTGTTTTTGCACCAATTGATTAATGCATATCGGTTAAGCTATGCAAATGAATTTCATATTGGAAATACCAAAAACAGAAAACAGTTTATGCAAGGAACCTCCAGATTAAAAAGAGTTCCCAAAGTTAAATACTTTATGAAAAACAACAATTTAATCGTGTCTATCAAGTACATCAGTCACAGTTGAAGAGAAAGTTGTGTCATCGTATGTATTTGTGCCTGTCTATTAGCGGT
>OBUW01000360.1_pt1 | contig 27682 bp, 13 predicted proteins | sample 1475761 | NCBI WGS metagenome assembly OBUW01 (sample SAMEA2579908, study PRJEB22360) | human gut metagenome | biome: human gut; feature: human-associated habitat; material: faeces | place: Denmark | collected 2008/2010
AGTGTATGGGGCGGCAAAAAGTAAGGCGAGATCTTTCGTGGATGCGCATTCAAATTATTTCTTACTTTGGACAGAAACTTGCGCGCAGACTTACTTCTTTTGGTAATTTTGGCCTGCGCGGTCAATGAAAAATCAAGCGAATCTTCATTATCATCACTATCTTGTAGTTGTAAATGTTCCATCAAAACGATAAGAATATACTAATTATTCCTTTTATGTGAGGGGGGGAGGTACTTATCAGTATCATCAAAGGAACGCAAGTACAAAAATAGAACGTCATTGCTATTATAGTTATCAATATAATTGTAGTAATAAACAATGATTAGAAAATAGATTTAGTCTGGAAGAAGAATTTTGTTTTCCATTTTTAAAATTCGTTGGAGGCTGTTCTTTTTTTTCATTTGTTCAATCACCAGAGTTAAACTAAATGTGTAAAAATATTAATATTTGACTGTGTTGATAGATTATGGCAGATGTATTAAAGTAATTAATTTAATTTATAGAAATTGAGTGTAGATTATCTTCAACGAATAATGTCATAGAGAAGGGCTAATATATAAAAAAAAACCCACAAGAACAAGAATTAATTAAATTTAGTAAATTAATTATCAAACACCCACACAAACAAAGATCTTTAATTGAACACAAAATCACATTAACTATGGCATAAAAAAAATTTTCTTTTTACTCTTTGTCATGTGTATTATCTCCAATCAATGTGGTGGTGGTGGAGAGCATTGCATCTAACGGAAACCAACATTACAGAAACTATTCGAGATAATACTAATTGACCCGCTTTACTTCCCCCACCTCTTCTGTCTCCTCTCATAAAACACTGTCATTTCATTTCGTCACTTTTTTTATCGCCTTTCAGTACCTCTACTCTGTTTCAGTAATACAACTGGTTTGCCGCTTTCCATATCAATTTTAGGTTAATTGTCTTTCGTTCTAAACTACTAAAGTATTTTGAACACTGTGAAAGTTTGTTCATTTGCAGTACAAAAACAAAAAGAAACGGGAAAATTTTGAATAAAATTCTGGAGGAGGGGCCTCAAACACTTATCAATGAAATATAATGAAAAGAAGAAATTTAGCGGTTTTTAGATTATTATCAACACAACTGCAAAATTGAATAAATATAATTTAAATTTTTTTTTCTTTCTTTTCTCCAATTTATATTATACTTCTAACTTCTTACTTTGTTTATCATTATCCACAAAGATAAATAAATCCATTAATTTATAATTTACTTTTTTATATAAATACCCAAGTGTAAGATCCATTTCATGTTTTCTGTTTTTTTTTTCTTTCTTTTTTAAACTTTCCATTTCTTTGTAGTTAGTCCATTTCAAATACTTCAAACTCTTAAAATTGGAAAAGTTTTGTATATTTTTTTGCTTTAATTGATTAGAATCATCTTTCAAAAAATCTAAAAGAACAAATGATAATATGAATTCGGGAATTCATACACCACATGAGATTCACCCAGTTGTCTCCCAAGTCCATGTTGATGACATGGGCATTGCCAGTATACTATCAAATAAAAATATCATCATTAATGTCGATCACGTTATTGATAGTGATGAAGCAATGCTATTAGCCATTGGGTATCGTCAAGAATTACGTAGAGAATTCAGTTTATGGTCTATTTTTGCCGTTAGTTTCTCAGTGTTGGGATTACTTCCTTCCATTGCTGCTTGCTTTGACTATCAACAATTGGTTGTTGGCATGTCTCCCTTACCTTGGCTTATTGCCATGATTTTCATTACTTCGGTTGCTTATTCAATGGCAGAAATCGCTAGTGCATTTCCGTGTTCTGCAGGTACTCCTTATGCGGTATCACAATTGGCTCCTAAAAAATACGCTTCATTTTTAACTTGGTTCACATGTTGGACAAACTGGTCCTGTCAAATTACTGCTGCTCCTAGTGTGAGTTATTCTTGTGCCTGTATGATGTTGGCACTCCATTCATTCACTGACCCTTCATTTGTGGCCAGTAATGCACAAATATTTGGTTTAACCACCGGTATTCAAGTTTTATGTGCATTTATGGCATGTTTCCCCACTAAATGGGTTGCCAGATTCAGTTCGGCTGGTACCACTTGTAATATAGTATTTTTGGTGGTTGTTTTTGTCATGATTCTTGGTGGGAATAAAAGAGACCAAATCAAAGAAGGAATCTCTAAATTCAATTCAAACTCAACTGCATGGGGGTTAGATAATCAAGCAGAATGGCCTACTGGATTATCATTTTTAATTAGTTTTATGGGAGTTATTTGGGCAATGTCAGGATACGATTCACCTTTCCATCTTGCTGAAGAATGTTCTAATGCTGCTGTGGCTGCCCCTAGAGCCATTGTATTAACTAGTACCGTTGGTGGATTGATTGGTTTTATGTTTATGATTGCCATTGCTTACACATTAGTTGATCTTAATCAAATTAGTGCTGATCCTGAAGGTCTTGGACAACCTTTTGTCACTTATTTAACTCAAATCATGGATAAAAACTTGGTCATTGGTGCCACTGCCTTGACAATCATTTCATCGTTCTTTATGGCCCAAAATTGTCTTTTGGCGTCTAGTCGTGTCACATATGCTTATGCCAGAGACGGATTATTCCCATTGTCTGGAATCTGGAAAAAAGTGTCTCCAAAAACCCAAACCCCAATCAATGCAGTTATCATGAACTTTATTGTCGAAGAATTGTTATTATTATTGATTTTCGGGGGTGATGTCAGTATCGGTTCAATTTTTAGTATTGGTGCACTTGCTGGATTCATTTCATTTACTATGCCAACACTTTTGAAAATCACTTATGCTCGTAAAACTTTCCAACCAGGACCATGGAATTTGGGGAAATGGTCTGAACCAATTGGTTGGGTATCTGTTGCATTTGTTGGATTGATGGTTCCAATTCTTTGTTTCCCCACCGTCAAAGGTGCCGATTTGACTCCAACAGAAATGAATTGGACTTGTTTAGTATACTTTGGATTAATTTTGTTGACAACAATCTGGTTCGTGGTAGATGCAAGACGCTGGTACGTTGGTCCACGTACTAATATCTCTGAAGAAGATATTGTGTATGGTGAAAAAACTGAAGATGAGGGAGATGAAATACCTGATGTTATTGATGGTCAAAAAGTTAGTATCTCAAGCACTGAAAAGAGATACCAGTAATCATTTTGTAGTTGAAAGAGTTGTGATATAATTGAATTTTTGTTTTCTTTAGTTTTGTATTTTTATCTATAGTTTCACTTTTAAGTTTTATTTATTTAATATTATGATTTAAATCATTTTACTTATGGGATTAGTAATAATGGGTGGGTGGATTATTGAAGTGTATAAGTTTTTTATTCCTGTAAATATGGCTCTGTCTTGTTATCGGAGAAATATTTTAAAAAGATGTCGCATTATGTCGCCACTCTTGAAAAATGCGAAGACCTCGAGACAATAGAAATGAAACAGCCAAAACGAAAAAAAAAAAGAAGCCCACACAACTTCAAAAAGATATTATATCTGCAACCAAATAATCAAACAACCTACGAAGAACTATAAGTATGAATAGGTCCTCATATTCATCACAGTCAGACAATCGATACTCACGAAATCCAGCTGTATTATGCTCATTTTATTCAAAAATCGGTGCTTGTCGACATGGTGAGAAATGTTCGAAAAAACATTTGAAACCAATTTCTTCAAGAACTATACTACTCGCCAACCTTTACCAGAATCCAACATTGAATGATGACGATTATGGACACGCAAATGGCATTGGTAGTGAAACTTCTCAGATAATAGACAATGAAAGTGTGATTAAGAATAGTGATACTGTAGGTACTGTATCGCAAATAGATGACTCGCCGCATTCTAATAGTGGAGAAGTTACCAAGGACGAAACAGTTGAAACACAAGAGGTAGAGACTGAGAATTCGGAGAATATTGCTGAAACGGGTGATGTCAAGATAGATCATAATGAAGATCAGAAGCAAATCGAAGATGTGAAAGAATCGGACAAGGTAGAGTCTTCTGAAGAAGTCCAACAAGATGATAAACTTCACAAAGAAGACACACTAGAGAAAGAATCAGAAGATAATATTAAACAAGACGAAAACATAGAGGATGCAAAACTTGAAGATACAGAGAAAGACAAACTCCCTGAGTTCACAATCCTGCAATCACAAAAAGATTTTGATCAATTTTTCCAAGATATCTTTGTCCATATTTCCAAACTTGGACAAATTAGAGATATTGCTGTGTGTGAAAATGAAAACAATCACCTTGCAGGAAATGTCTATGTCATGTTTGAAAGTGCGGAGGATGCATATAATGCCAACTTACAATTGAATCAGGAATGGTTTAATGGCAAACCAGTGTACAGTGATTTGTCTCCTGTGAATGATTTCAATGATGCTTGTTGTGAAGAATATAGGGATTATCACGATTGCCAACGTGGTGCAATGTGTAATTACATGCATGTAAGACTACCATCGAGTGATATTGAAGAGTCACTATATGAATCTCAGGCAAAAAGTTACATGTTGAAGCAATTGGAAGAACTAAAAAAAGAGCTTCCGGGTGATATAAGATCTTCTTCAAGTACCAATGATGATGAAACCAATGGGAACGAAAACGGAATTTCTTCAACTATGGCTGTGCTTGAACAGTTGTCATGATACTAGAGTATACGTAGTTGTATAAATACAAATTTCCTTTTTCTACTAATAGATATAATCAAAAAGTGAATTTGGATCCGAATTTTGTTTCCAGAGTATTGAGAGTATAAGTAATTTCTTATGTATAAACTTCTGACGATAACATCTCAATTGGTCCTGTTGATGGGTGATAGAAAAACTGAGACGAATTCTTTTCCAGCGCGTTTTTTGTTGATGTGTATTTTTACACACTTTGATTGTTTTTTGTTTCCAACAACTAGTCCAAACGCAACACCCAACACCAACGCCAATAACTTCACCAGTCCCTACAAATGACAAAGACTTCACACTTGATTATATTGCCGTGTCATTCAATATGGAAATCGGGTCCTAATTTAGGAGAAACACGAGATGAATGGCATTTAGTTGATTTTCAAATTGAAGGATATGATCATCTTGCATTTAAACAACAGATTCTCACTAGTCTTCAACAATTGCAACAAGATCCCGAGTCATATCTAATAATATCAGGAGGTGAAACAAAATTAGATGCTGGGCCCATATCGGAATCATTATCTTATTATTTGTTAGCTAGTAAATTGTGTCAAAATGATCTGTCGATATTATCAAGAGTATCAACTGAAGTATTTGCACGAGATTCATTTGAAAATGTCATTTTCCTGATATGTCGATATTATGAATTATTTGCAACGTATCCAGAGAAAATCACCATAGTGGGATTTGAATTCAAACGAGAAAGATTTGTTAAACATCATTTACAACAAGCATTATTATTTCCTGAAAATAGAATCAATTATATTGGGAATTCCCCTGATCCAAAAGATCTTGATGAATTAGAAATTGAAAAATATTTTCAAGAATTAAATGAAAGTGAATTCAAATATGCTGTTAAACATTTTCAGAATGATTGGTATGGATTACTGGGATCTTTGTTAAAGAAAAAGATTGCTCGAAATCCATTTAATCGATATCATGGGTATAGTGAAAGTAACCCGAAATTGGCTGATTTCCTACGAGCAATAAAAGATGACATCACCACCACCACCACCTCTACTACACGTTCAAATGAAAATATTAGAGATTTACTCTTGGATATGGTTTGGGTTGAATAAGACAAACAACTTTTTATTTATTCTTTTAAAAACTCAAAAGATATATATATATATAGAAGAATATATATGCTATTAGAAGTATCGAAATTATACACAAGAAGAAAAATTTTTTTAGGTTGTTTTTTGTTTTTTGTTTTTGTTTTTGTTTTCACTTTATTCACTTAAAAACACTCTATTTAATTGGAAACTTTTTGTTTCTTTAAACTTCTTCTAGTTTGAACTGCTTGACTCAATTTGGTCAACATTTCAACAGTGGTTTCCCAAGAAACACATCCATCGGTGATAGACACACCGTATTTCAATGCTTCTTTACCACTACCTGCTGGGGGCATTGGTTGTTTACCTTCATGAATATTGGATTCAATCATAACCCCAATGATAGAGTCTTCACCATTACTTATTTGTTCGGCAACACTGTCTAATACTTGAGGTTGGTTTCTGTAGTCTTTTCTTGAGTTGTCGTGAGAGCAATCAACCATCAACTTGATACTTGGATCGGTACATTTGGCAATAGCTTCTTTAGCAGCTTTAACTGATTCAACATCGTAATTGGTGATTTTTTTACCACCTCTTAATATAATGAAACAACAATCGTTACCTTTAGTAGTGGTAATGGCAGCCATACCGTTTTTGGTGACACCCATGAAGTGATGTCCTTTTGAAGAAGCTTGCACGGCATCCAAGGCAACGGCTAAACCACCATCGGTACCATTTTTAAATCCAATTGGGAAGCTTAAACCAGAAGCTAATTCTCTGTGTAATTGTGATTCGGTGGTTCTAGCTCCAATGGCCCCAAAACTCAAGAAATCGGAAAAGTATTGTGGAGAAATGGTGTCTAACATTTCTGATCCAATTGGTAATCCAACAACACTAGTCAAATCGGAATATAATTGACGAGATATCTTCAACCCACGGTTAATATCAAAAGAATTATCAACATCAGGATCATTGATCAAACCTTTCCAACCAACGGTAGTTCTTGGTTTTTCCAAATAAGCTCTCATAATAATCACCAAGTCATCTTTTAATTCATCAGCCAATTTCTTCAAACGTTTACCGTATTCTAAGGCTTGTGGGGGATCGTGAATTGAACATGGACCAACAATTACAATACATCTGTCATCATTACCCTTAAGGATTTGGGCAGAATCGTAACGGCCTTTTATAACAACATCCAATGATTCGGCAGATGCCTTTATTTCGTGTTGTAATAAGGCTGGTGGAACTAAAGGATCGTAACCCAATATTCTTGTGTCGTCGTATTCGGTAGGAACAGGAGTTTTACTCATTTAAGGAAACTGGTATACTTTCAAATAATTTAACAAAAGACAAATTAATGAAAGTATTATATAATGATATTATTTATTTGACAAAGAATAACTAATATCAACAAGAAAAGCGAAAGAAATAAGTAAAGAAGGGAAAAGAGAAGAAAAGAGGAAAAGAAAAAATTTATTAAATTGGATATTCCAAAGAAAACTTGAAAAATGGCAAAATTCTGTTCCTTTTTTAAATTTTTCAGAAATGGTGCGTGGTGGTGGTTTGAATTGATTTAGTCATAAAAAACTTTTCTGTTTTTTTTTCAGTCATCACAAACACACATATTACATTTTGTAAATAGTCCGTTGAATAAAACAATGAAAAACTTTTTTTTTTTTCTTTCCCTTCGTTCTGCAACACAGGGGGGGCAATAAAATCTTGACAATTACAAACCACCACTTATGACTCATTTGTAGATTAGTAAATCCTAATGTGGATGGTTCATTCAAAACTGTTGCGCATACATTGGCTCGCTTAACTGGTTGAATGTTAATTTAACACTCTCTAATCCTGCTCTCCAAAGTAATGACGAAACCTCAACCACCTAGAAACCTCATCGCTGGCTAAAATAAATTGAAACAAAAAAAAAATAGACACATACATGTGGGTAGGCTTGGACTTCCTATTTAGGCATGAATCTGAAAAATGGCTTAGTATTGGTTTGTTTAAACTATTGATCACATGTACACTACTCCAATGTAATCAAGAAAACCGAGAAAAATATTAGGTTAAGAATGTGGTGATCGTTGGTGATGACACTATAAATCTTTTTGTTTACAACCTTATCTAGCAGATGATCAAAACAAAAAATACACTCTCTTAGATAGTCAAATACCAATTATCTTGCTATGTTTATAATCTCTGAAACACAACGAACATTTGCTTCATTTTTCATATTTGGATTATTAAACAATATTTTGTATGTGATTATCTTATCAGCAGCAATAGATCTTGTGGGACCATCAACTCCTAAAGCAATTGTGTTATTAGCCGATATCATCCCATCATTTTCTTTTAAAGTGGCAGCACCATTTTTCATTCATGCTGTACCTTATATTATACGATTATGGACATTAATGGCATTGTCAGCCACAGGGATGGTATTAATTTCATTGAGTCCCACCAATGTCATTAGTTGGAAAATCTTGGGAATCACATTAGCATCATTATCTTCTGGGTTGGGAGAAGTTAGTTTTTTACAATTGACCCATTATTACGAAGAAAATTCTGCAATTGGTGGGTTTTCAAGTGGGACCGGTGGTGCCGGATTGTTTGGGAGTTTTTTGTTTATGGTATTTACTAATGTATTGGGGTTCCCAGTGTGGGTGGTCTTATTGATTTGTGCAGTATTCCCCAGTGGGTTTATTATTATTTATTTCAATTTGTTGCCATTGCCAATGCATGAATATCAAGTGATATTACAGCAACAACAGGAACGGGAGGAAGAACAAGAAGAGGAAGAATATCAACAACAATTACAAGATGAAGCAAGATGCCAAAACATTGAATCGATACGTGAGGTGAAATATTCTGTGAATTACATGAGTAAACACGTTCAAAACACAATACATAAAATCACTCCGCTTATTTTACCTTATATGTTACCATTAACCACAGTTTATATATCTGAATACGTGATCAATCAAGGTATCTCACCAACGTTGTTATTCCCCTTGAAAGAGGTACCACGGTGGTTGATATCAAGTTATCGAGATATTTATGTTGTCTATGGGTTTTTATACCAATTGGGGGTTTTCATTTCTCGATCATCAGTGACAATGGGAATCAGAATTAAAAGATTGTATTTGTTGTCGGTATTACAGTTTATAAATGTAATGATCACACTTTATCAATCTATATATGATTTGCCTTTCCATCTGATTTGGTGGTTATTTTTATTAATTTTTTATGAAGGATTGCTAGGTGGAGCAAGTTATGTAAACACTTTTAAATCGGTTAGTGAACAGGTTTCAAGAACAAAAAGAGAATTTAGTATGGGATGTGTTAGTATTAGTGATTCCTTGGGTATAGTTACTGCTGGATGTATCAATTGGTGGTTGGAATTGAAATTGTGTCATTTACAAGTGGCTCGAGGGAGAGATTGGTGTCTCAAAGGGGGGTCACTATAAGGATATTGCAGAATTTAACTTTAATATCTTGTGGCTGTGTGTGTTTTTTGTGTTTGAATGCTGAAAAAAAGAAGCAAAAACGTAGCACCAAGAATTGTTGTTCTAAAGAATAACAATAATGCCTGACCAAACTACTTGAAACATTTTTTTTTTTCATTGTATACATGAAATTCTCAAATACAATTTAGTCATATCATATAGATTTATAGCAAGATAGAGTATAGCGATTTACATTTGGGAGCATGTGTAAATTTTGCCTTGTTTATTTTGTGGTTTTTGTGAAGAACTTGATTGCGTTTTTAGAAAACTCAGTCTCATATTTCAAAAACGATGAACATGAACTAATTGAAGTTGATTCTGAATGGTGTGTTTTTAGTAAATGCATTATGATAAACTATTTCAAGCTGTTTCCATAAACCTTTCAAATATGTGTTTTGTTTTTAGTTTCAAAATTGAACTAATTCTTGCCAAAAAAAGAACAATAAGAAGTACCAGTACCAGTAATGCACAAAAGTATCACAATCCTTATCGTACTGATAACGTCAAACTCCATTGTCCTAGTATCTTGAGACATCTTCTTTTATTTGGCAATTCAGCTCCATCTTGTTGCAAAATTTGCATATACTGTTATTTGCTACCTCTAAATATGACTGCATGCAAACTCCTACTGTTGCAAAAACAAAACTGGAAGTGTTGCGATAAAAAGATCGTCATACAAAATTGCAAGAAAAAAAGTATGTGCGAAATCGCTATCTAATGAAATGCCATCAATGGTAATCAGTACAAGATCTTTCCTTTCGTTATCAGCAATGACATTCACTAACTAATAAAGTAACAAAGATATTACTTTTAGTGGCGAATTTTAAAAAAATAGACCCTAGGCTTACATTTGATTATTTCTTTTTTTTACGTTGTCATTATTTTTTTTAGATCCAAAAGATCTAAAAGCATACTCTAAAAAAAGCGTAAACAAACTTGATAAACAATGTAAAATGTAACAGAATACTATACAAACTAAATACCAGCAGGTATACCCGCAACACCCGCATCCCGTACTATTATTGTCATGGCCAATCTTATTGGTTTCATTCTTGGCGTATTGTTTGTTTAGTTCATGCTTTTAGTTAACTGCTTACAAAAAGAAATCCAAATGACTGGTGATAGAGATATAGTCCTTAATAATACTATCAAAAAAGTGGCGGAGATAAGAGAAATTACAAACAAAAGTCATATACGTAATTATGCAACACGTAATATACGTTCCACGATCAGATAATCTTGATACTCCAACAGTGTCATAGATCAATTCTTTTTAATTGGCGAGTTTGAAATATGTAATTATTCTAATGTTAAATTGAAGTATAGAGTTCACACATATTTCATATCTGAACTTGTCGAACAATAGTATAATGGTTTTTCAAGGAATGTTTGACACATTTATCACATGTAATTAATTCAAGCTTCATTAAATGGACTTTTAAGAAGAATTGATAACCGATATATGGTTAAACCGCAAGATGTAGATTAAACACAAAATCTGAGAGATTCATTGAAGTCAACTTCTTACAAAAAAAAGTAGTAACACTTGGTACACTAACTTACCAAACTTCTTGGACTATGTCGTTGCATTCTTGACTATTTTTAATTGCAATTAATATTGTGGTTACTTGATGGTCTTGGTGGGCTGTATTTTATCGATCAAGCAGATACTGGTCTAATAAGGAGTCTAAACTAAAAAAAATCGACTCTAAATGAAGCATATACAGAAATACGTACTTTTTGTTTTAGGTTGACATACTTCTGACACAACTATATTTTTAGTGTCAATTCCAAATTTAGAATAGTGTCAATGATAACTTGATAAGAGAAAAGATAGTCCTGTTCTGTTTTGGCATTTCAAGACTAGTTCATGTTTATCAGTTTATAAAATCAATGCAAATCTTTGAATTGATTTATATCTTACGGAACAACACTCCAGAATATTAAGAACAAAAAAACTAAAGAGGTGACGGTGATTCGATAAATCTAGAAATCCGATACGTGCAAATTGAAACAAAAAAAAAATCCAGATCCTTTTTTTAGATCTCACTAAATTTGTAACTGTCATCTTGTGTGAATGTGTGTGTGTCACAATTGAAGATCTTTCACCATCAATAGAATTTTAAATCTCTTCAACTTATCTATCGTCTATGAATGAAATATATAAAAACAACAAAACAATTCATTTCTTGAACAAATATTTTTATCTTTTAAAAAAAAACCAGACAAAATAAAGTAGAAGGAGGCTTAGGTAGAGAGGATTGTTTTACTCGCCGTCTAGACGACAAGTATAGATAAAGTGTCCTTTTCATAATAATGGAGGGGATAAATAGAAAGAACTTCAACCAAATCACAAGCATACCAACAAGTAAAAGAAAAATAGTAAAAAAAAAGAATTTAAAGATCAAAGATTGAAAAATACACAATTAAACAATGGTAAAGTGTTTAGTGACTTTCATATGTGCACAAATAGGACATAAGAGAACCAACCCATCATTGTTGTTCCTCACCCAAATTTTCTTTGTAATAAAATCACAAAAAATTAAAATGGCATGATTTTGGTTTTTGGGGGGACTTTTGTTTGCAACTAGATTATATTCAACAATGTTAAAAGAAAATTGAAACGTTGAACGTTTAAGTAAAAAAGTGGGACTAAATTCCTCAAAAAAAAAAATCAAAATAATAAAGACTTTGCCCAAGTTTTCAATCCATCCAAAATTAAAATCGGACAAAACCGTGTTTATAAAAACAAAAACAAGGATAGAAAGTTAGTTGGTAAAAGGAACAGATTGTTTTTTTTTTGTTTGACGATGTGTTTCAAGATTGCAAGGAATATCTTCATTACTGAAAAATCTTGTTCTCTTTCTTTCTTTCTTGTTTCTTTGTTCAACATCTTTCATTACCTTATTAGATTGTCTACAATTGTTTAAAGTTGTTAGGATGATATAAGGCTTGAAAAGCAATTATTGAAAGCAACATTACTATACCGTAAAGTATTATTGTTGTTTTTAGTTTTACACATTGCAACAGCTAACCTATTCCGTATACTGTTTCTTTTCAATCAACTAACTAACCAGTTAGAAAAGAGACCAAACAGAACTAAATCGAGACCGAAATAAACAATGGAAAAGATTAATAGTATACATTGAACAGACGACCAAAATATCAAAAATCTGACTTTGCATTGTTGAAGACAAAGCATTTCATTGTTAGGGTAATTGTGTATAGTTTGAACAATGTATCTTAATAAAGGAACCAACTTAACAAATATCAACAATATATGGATGAATACTACCTATTTCTATTTTATTTAGTCTGTGTTGCAGTGTATTCTAGTTTTTTTTTTTTTTCATTGGAACAATTAATCTATTGTGCATTCCTTAGATCATAAACTTCACAAATAACCAAAAGCTCCCCGTTTTCAGTAACTTTATGACCGACGTTATGGCTGGCTTCATGTGAATAGCTGTTTGACCGACATTGAATGATGCATTAATGCAGTACCTGTAAACCTAATAAAGTTACAATAGTTGAACGTATATGTGAGACTTCCTATTTGGTAGTTTAGGTCTTGAACTGATCTGGTCTAATCAGTTTGACGAAACATTGTATATACTATAAGAGAGAGTTTTGTCGGAATTATATACTCAACTGGTTGATCAGTATAAACCAAAATCCAAACCTCCGGGCCATAGCATATTCAACTTTTACCAAGTACACCACACATTATGCAAAATTATGAGTAACCCAACAGAATAACTTGTTGAAAGCCGACAGAAATAGGTGAAAAATGTCGATACTTTACTATATTCAGTCACAAAACTGGGTTCATCTATTGTATGACAATTTAGATGTATCTCATGACCCTTTTGACAAAAACTATAATACAGTATTGTGTTATATTGTTTGTAATGATTATTTGTCGGTCTGTTTGTGAATTTTGTTTTGTAACTTGTATGCTAAATTAATATCTCACTAGAAAGCAAAAATCTTCCTAAACAAAACACAGATATTCTATCAACTAGAGTTTCCAAGATAAACAAATTGCTATGGCTTTGGATTAGTATACAAACAAAACAAATGACATAACAGACAAACCACCCTAAAAACAAGCCCACAAATCCATGACTCCTAGATTTTGAGTGTTTATATTTTCTCTTTTTTTTTTCATCATTTGAATGGGTTTAAAGTTACCGTCTACCACAGGCGTTAATAATATAGAAGAATAGCAAATTTTATTCACAGTACATTTTGCGTGAAGACAATAGGAACAATAAAAATCATATTCCAACTTTTGTCATGTTTTCACATATTGTATTTGCTATTCATCGGTGAATATATAGTTTGTCATTATCAATACCTTATGTATCTCACACACACAATGTGGCACACTTTTTGATTTTCCTTATTATACTTTTTCAACCACCACAGACAGATTTGGGATGTAAAAAACCCAATTACACTAAAGTATTGTAATAATAAACATATTCTTTTTTCTTGAAAGAAATCTTCTGTTTTATGTTAGTCTATCAAACCAATAGATGAGTGAAAGAAAACGAAAACAATACAAATCATTGTTATAGTATTGTGAAATTTCTAGTCTAGTGTCGCAAAACTCACAATATTGATGTCATTTTTCTTTTTTTCCACTTCATGTTGTTGATAAACGGTTTCGACATTCAACACATGGTTGAAAGAATTATGAAAAGTTTAACAAATTGAATTAAATTGACCAATGTATAATAGCAATGAGTTTTGGCTCTTTTTTTGTAACAATTGGAGAAATAAAACTTTACACGTTTACAATGAAAATGCAAAATTAAAGTAAAAGCGCAACCATATTTAATAGAACAAAAAAAATCTATGAGATCTTGACCATAATCACCAAGTCCTGTAAAATTAGTAGAGTAGTTGACTAGGTAATTGGTTGAGTGGCTGGTATGTGGTCTGTTATAATTGCATGTGCTTAGTACTAGGAACACATTTTCACAGCTTTCCTTTATATCCACATTCTCTGATGCAAGAATTACCGATAAATAAGATTATATTATACATAGATAGAGAGGCAATTGTCAATAAAATAAAATATTACAATGCCTAAGTTTTAATCATTTCACTATAATTTTGAGCCCCTAAGCACAGACAGGATAAGAAAAGTCATGGGAAATAAAATGATGTTGCAATCTCCATGTCTCCCCGAAACATAAATTAAAATAACTAACCTCTTGCCCTTCCATAACAAATTTTATTTTTTTTTTTTGAAAAAAAAGCTTGTTTCAATAACAAGAAAAGAATCTTTTTGTTATAGATTGAATTGAAATAGTTGTTCTCTAGATATAAGTAAACACCCTCATAATCTATATTTTAGTCTTCCTCAGGTCTTTTCCAAAATCTAGAGATAATTTGATAAGAAAAAAATGATTATGAACAAAGCTTATTTCTATGGATGGCATTTGAGATCTTGTAGTTTAGAAGTGAAAGAACTTATTGTTACCACGGGTCAAGAACTCCAACTAAACTTAGCTTACCCTATCTTTTTAACCATGGCTGATCAATTGATTGAACACACTATATCAAATCTTATTTTGATAGGATTCATAACCTCTGTTCGATGGTTTTATTAAAAGGAACACTGATCAATCTTTCTCTTGGGTTATGTTTTTTTTTAATTCCTTAAAATCAAACTAAACTCAATTTATATTAAAAGTTTAAATTGAATTGTTTATCTGTAGGTCCCATTTCTTAGTATGTCTTCTTTTAGGTTATGAAAGGCCATTTAACCTAAATTAACGATGATGTAATAATCTGTGATAAGATGAAAGTTTAAGAGAAGATATTTAAAAATTTAGTTTTTTGAGAGAGTTATTTCTTAGGTTAATTGGAGGTTGTCCGTGGTTGGTCACACATAGAGGGTGTTACATTTGGAACTAGGAAATAATTGCTCAACTGGTATAACACAACTATAACAATATGCTAAGGTAAGTAGAAAAACCCCAAAAAGTAAACTACCGACCTTACAATTTGGTTTCACAAAACAAAAATAAAGCCATTTTTGCTAAATGAGTGAAAAGTAGTACTGGCATTAGTTATTACTGTGGCTGCAATCAGTTTGAAAGCAATAATGGAAGGTTTGAAATTTCAAAGTGCTGGCAAAGATTAATATCAAGTTCAATATAGTTTAAAGTTCAACAATTCTCTTTTCTGACTGGATAAATATCGAAAAACAAGCCATAAAGCAATAACAAAACACGTAAGTGTTGCGTAATTTACAAACTTCAAGGATTTGTTTAATGTAAGAATGTAAATATTCCCTCAAACTCTTTTGTTTTCACTGGTCGTTGTTGTTTTTATATTAGAAAGGTTAATCTGGAACCTTAACTGCTTTTTTTTCATTTGTTGGACAAACAGTTAAAACTGTTTGCTACCAATTGTCTCAAATATATATAAACTTTTCACACCAAGAATATTAAAGTTCAATATTACGTTTAAGTTTACTTTTCATTTTTGCACAGTTGTTAAATATAATAATGGTGATGCTTATTTAGATGTAAAATACGATGCGTTCTTTATTTTAATTTTATTATTTTGGGAACGATTGTTGTTGTATCATGCGCTTTTTAAATTCTTATTTGATTTGAATATTAACATAATAATAAAACAGAGCGGATAATTCTTGATAATTCCGGTTTAAACCACAATACCACACATATATAATATAACCTTAAATGAGTGATATTAATAATTATAATAATAATATTATTATTATTTCTTCAGCAGTGTTTGTACTATTCCGGAATTAGGAAATGTTGTTGTACTCCCCGTAATAAAATAAATTGATTAGAATGGATTGAAGGAGTGAATTCTTTATTTTTTTTTAAATTAATTGCAACCTTGTGATAGTGAATGGAGGTCTTAGGGCTTGTATTTCTTCTTCTTTCCTCTTCCCCTCATTCTATAATAATGTGTGGGTGGTGCGGCACAACCGAATAAGAAAAAACACTTGTTGCTGCAAATGCAAATTTCTTTCCTAACAAGCAAAAAAAAAAAAATATATCTAACCAAACTCTTTTATTAAAGTAGATTTTTAACAAAAGATCGTGTCATTGACGATTACACTTATTGCATTTTAGATTTTTAGGTTAATAGTATTTGTTAGGAAGTTGCTTGTTGTTGTAAAGGAGTTATTTGGTTTTGTTCAGTTTAGTTGTCGTGACATTGAATCAATTGATCTCAAACTTTATTTTTCTCGCACCATTGCCATACCACCGTGTGTGTCATCGTCATCGTATCTATACCCTCAACCAATATTTAACTCCAGAAAAACAACTATAAAGATTCTTCTTCAAAGTAACATAAGAAATAGGTACCTAAAAAAGTATATTTCCTGATAAGATTACTTCTTGTAGGTTTTTTCTTCCAACAAGAAAAACAATCTAAACTAATCCAAGAATTTAGAACCAAATTCATTAATGTCATCTATTTCCAGTTTCTATAGTGAGTTATTCACAAACCAATTACAGTATCCCAGTAAATACATTTTATTGTGAAACTGTGGTTATATCCTATTGTTCATATTGTTGACTGACTGGCTCATCTAGATAATATCTCTTATTCTGGTGAAACTATAAATTGTTAAATACACAAACAACTACCAAAAGTAAAAGGAAACGTTATATACTTTTATTTGTGGGCCTGCGTTTTAAAAAAGAGAAGTTATACGATTCTTAACTTTGCATATCTGCATTATGTCGACTTTTCAGTTTAGCTTCAAAAATGTATATTTAAAGTTTTTTTTTATGAATACTAATTAACGACAGTAGAGTTTATCGTGGTTGTTGTTGTAGACTCAGAAGAAGCAGATGCCAATAAGAGGGAGAATAATTTCATCAAATTATTCATTATGAGCTTCGCCCCTGTACTTTTGTTTTTTTTTTCATATGATTAACATACTTCTTGTTATAGTTAATAACCCTTATTTTTTAGCTCGAACTTGCACTCGTCAAGTTCAGGTTTTATTCAAACTCAGTCTCAACACATTTTCATTTAAACTTTTAGTCTAACATGAATTAATTTAAACTTATTTCTTGGTGTCTTGTTACAGTAGAAAATGTTATCTACAAATCATTATCATCATCATCATCATTTTCATTATCAGTTTATTTGCTTAACTGGTATTATTAAGTTAGATTGTATTTGGTTTGTGTAATTGTTTGTATTTTTTGCGTCTATTTGTTTTTATTAAGCTATCTTTGACGATTAACAAACAATCAGTGGAAATATTTACAAGATTGTGGATCCTTGTTAATAATAAGGTCGCCTTGATCGTTTAATCTTTTGTTTTCAGAATTATCTTGTTGTTATCTGGTATTTTACCAAACAATGGTTGGTTTTACAAAATAGCCACCAAGAAGTAAGACCGCCTTTGACCTTTGTCATATCGTATTTTCTTTTCCGGTTTTACGGTTAGAAACATTGGTTGTGGTCCAGTCAAATTGAATTTCTTTTTGAATTCACATACCTTCTGGAAAGGAATTTTAACAACTTGGTGTTTGTTTCATCCATATAGGTAGTTGTATAAGTTCTCAATTTGGAATGCTTGAGGTAGTTTTTAGTTTGTTGGACTTGACTTTCTCGGCTTTTCTTGTTTTTTCGTTGGGTTGCATTCGGCTATTCATTCCATGTTTCCCATGGATCTTTATTACTTTTGGGGTCATGCCACAACACCGCATAATTGGTTTTTCGTTATTTTAATTTCTATTTCATACCATCAAGGGAAATGTAGAGATAATTCTTGGTCGTATTCTTTGTATGAGTTGAAAAAATAACAATATAGCCAAGAGAAAATAACAAAGTGAACGGGACTACGGGGACTAAGTAGAGATAGAAAAAAAATCTAGCAGTAATAATAAGAACAGATAATAAAGAAAAGCCATAATCAAGGTGGGGTATGGAAAAGGGGTTGGCTGTACATTTTAGTTTGTTGTATATCCGATTCAATTAATCTTAAAAATTTCATATCGGAAATTGGGTTGTTGTACCAATAGCAGATACAGTGGAAATAATGGTACAGCATTTGAAAATCCGAAGGGCAAACCACCGGATTGACATATTTCCAGGCAGGAAAAAAAAATAAAGTCAAAAACATTAGAGTTTTTCAGTACATAATTTAAGGAACGGATATTTACCAGTCGAGTTTCGAAAATGCTATGACATTAACGTCATCAATAGTACATAACACATAGTTTGGTCAGCTGAGTACAACTGTAAGTATAGAATAATGTAATGAAATTCATTTCTGTGCTTTGTGTTGTGAGTGTATTGCTACAACTTCATATTCTTTTCTTAGCTTGAATAAGACCAAAAAAAAAAAAAAAATAAAAAATAAAAAAGTGTATCTGATACAGTTACAGCATCACAGGCGAAAAATAACAATGAAAAATGAAACTATTAATGATGAGCAAGTTGTTGCATTCCTTTTGCTGTTTTGGATAGTCAAATGTCGATGTCACTTTTTTCTTTTGATCACTCTTTGGATTTAAGATGTATTACATAACTATCTTAGATGTTGATTTTAAGAGAAAATGTTGTATTTGATTTGTGTAACTACTAGAAAAAATAACAACCCTTCCAACAGCCAAAGAGATTTGACTATTTTTTTGTAATGTGTGCACTACACAATAACCAAAATTAAAAAAAAAAAAGACGATACAGATGAATTAAAAAACCAACTTTTGTATATGCCCTCAATATTTTTTAAGTAATGCCACAGTTTATAATGGATTGTTTGAATGTATTAGCAATTGTTCCTCTTTGTCCTTTTGGTTTGCTTCTTCGCTATTTTTGCATCTTAGCCGGAGATTCAGAGCTCTTACATTGTTTGCTAACAATTTACAATAGACCTCTCTTTCCCTTGTATCTGTTGTTATATTTTAAAAATTTAGTAAAAGTGGGAAAAAACGCAATGTAGAACTCATTATTAAATCCGACATCGTTTCTCTACACCCAAGAACATTATATATAGCATGTTTTTACTTGTTTTGGAGATTGCCTGTTTTCAGTTTTTTGGGGCTGCTGTTAAGGATTTTGAACTAAATCTCTTTCTACTCCTTCAACCTCCATATGCTCTTCCATATTTTGTTAGATTATGTGATTTTATTTCTTTTTTTTTATTTTGGGATTCTCTCCCATCTGCTGTTTTATTCTTGTTGTACTCTATATTTTTTTTTTAATATTGTCAACTAAAAAGGATCCTTTCTTAATATCACACAAAAGGTGCTCATTCTTCTATTTCCATTTTTTTTGGTTTTGTGGTTAATTTTGGGTTTCTGCATTTTTAAATTTTTTGCTTTTATTTTGTGTAAGTTGGTTTTGTCCCATTTAATGCATTTAACCCGTTTAACATTTGCAGCTTTTGTACTACATTTGGATTCCTTTTTTTTGTCACTTTATTTTTTTTGTCTTTTGAAACAAAACATATTCCTTCTATTAATCTATTTCTTTTTTTTTTTTTACTATTCATGGGTTGTTTTGGAAAAAGATTTACATTCTTTCTTAAAAACAACTAGTTTAATAACCCTTCCAATTTTATATAAATATAAGGTCATAGATCCCTGTAAATCTCTTCTTTCCCATTTTTTTCTTGTTTTCTATATTCTTACTTTTTCATTTTGCAATAACTGTATTTTGCTTCAATTTCTTTAAGTTAATTAATAATTGGTACTACTGTTCATATTTGATATTTCAACGTTATTTCTCCATCCATACTTATTGCATCATAAATATTCACTACTATTCCAGAAATTCAAATTATGTCCAGTTCATCATCTTTATCTTCATCTACTACTACTGCAACAGCAACCAGTGCACGTATTCGTTTACCATCAATAAGTGAATTGACTTCACGATCAACCATTAGTGGAGGTAGTAATAGTGGTAATGGTTCTGCTTTGAAATCACAGATATCGCCAAGATTGTCTGATACATCAAGAATATTACCAAGTATACTTAAGAATACTAGTGAATCATCTACATCTACTTCTTCATCTACACCCTTCAAATGTCCACCAATAAAGTCTACCGTTGGCGGTACTTTATCAAGTGGAAACACTCAATCAAATTATGTTTTGGGTAATACTAAAATAAATAGTTTACCAAGACTTTCTTCACCTACATTGCCTGTCAAAGTGCAACCTCAACAACAGCCACAATTACCTCCTGCATCGTCACTTAGCCCAGTGACAAGAGTAATCAATACCCCACCACAACAACCACAATCAGTTTCTGCTTCTACATCACCAAATACCCAATACCAATACTATCAATACCAGCAACAATCTTCCCCAATTCAACAGCAACAACAACAACAACAAGCCACCCCAGCTGCAACACCAACTGTCATGCAAATGGCACAAAATCAACCATCACACCCTGCCCCATTACAATACGCCACTCAACAGTACTATCCACAACCAGTATACTATCAAAGCCCAGCTGGTGTGCCACCTCCACCACCATCTGTAACACATCAAGGTCATATAATAGCAGTGCATCAACATCCAGGCCATTTACCACAAGTTGGCGTTAATGGTATGCCACCTAATGTGGGTTACACTATAGTGCAGCCGGAAATCGTCAACAAGTCAACTAACAGATGTCACAGGTGTGGTACTACAGAGACACCTGAATGGAGAAGAGGTCCAAAGGGTGTGAGAACATTGTGTAATGCATGTGGGTTATTCCACGCTAAATTGGTAAAGAGAAAAGGGGCAGCATTGGCAGCAGAAGAGGTATTGAATAATAAAGTGACAAAAGGGAAGAACGGTCGAAGAATAAGTATGAAGAAACATCTTTTGAATGAGAGTTTAAAACAACAACAACAAATTAATGGTGTGGGTATTCCGATTAATGGATTTAATCATCAAATATTGCCACCATCATTTAAGCCTCAACAAGGAGGAATCGCCACATTGCCTCCTTTGATGCACGGCCAATATCCAAACAATGTGAACAATCTTGTCATTCATCAACCACCACCACAACAACAACAACAACAACAACAACAACAACATATGTTAGCTGGCGGTATTCCTGTTGCTTACCCAACCCAAATTCCTTTAATTCGTCATTAAAATAGTTTTAATTTAATTTTTTGCACATTCTTTGTTTTCTGCTACAGTATTGTTGTTTGAACAAAGACAACTTTTTATTAGATATTAAATTTTATGTTTTCAATTAATAGTATCTTCAAAACCAAAAAAAAATTACATAGAAATTAATGTACACATCTAATTATTTACATCTTCGTTGTTCATGTAGGAGAAATTGCGCTGTAAATTACATCCTTAGCTGGATCAAATAGAAAGATTTAGCTTACTATCTATGAATTCAAGTATTTGTTGGGTAATCAACACTTGTTAATGCAGTGTAATTAGTTTTTTCCTCGCAAACTAAAGTGCGATTTGCAACCGATTCATAATACTTGTCACATGTACCGAAAATCGTTCTAAATAACATCATAATAGAATGTTAGTTTCTTTTTTTTTCTATTTAAAAAGCATCAATCAATCGGATCTAGATTGATTTTATAGAACTTTGGGGGGCTAGGGGTGTGAATCTTGTCATGTTAATGAATGTAACAGATGGCAATTGGCTATTTTTAATTTTTTGTTTTCTCTTTTCCTGTTTCTGCACTGAGATATAAAAAGAGGCGAGATCAAAGAGGGAGCGAAAAAATAAATTGGATGGAATGGTGCGAGAATTACATTATGAGGCGGCAACTAAAACAATAAGGGTTGAATAAGTTGTAAACAGCGATTTCAAATGAAACGGAAACCACAAAGAACACATACACAAACTTTCTCTAAAGTGTCTGGACCTGATTGATTTTATTGATATCTTAGGAATCAATGAAACCAGTAAGGAGGAAAAAGAGACAAAACAACAACAACAATGTAGTAAAGTAAATGCACAGGACAGAAAAAAAAAAGAGATCTTTAAAAAAATCGACCTATTTTGCAAGTATTGTTCTTGTTATAAAACAATAGAGAGCAAATCAGATCGTCCAGACGACGTCCAGGACAAATAATGGGACAGTATTTTTTGTGTGGTAAATTAAGAGAAACAACAACACTAGGGGGATTCAAGATAATAGTGGTAGTTACATGATGGGCTAGAACTTTTTTCATGAGCAATATACTTGTACCATAAAAATTCATTATTGAAACAATTGGTTTTTTTTGGAATAATAAGGATAATAGATATTGGTAACTCTAACAATAAGGGGAAAGAATCAATTATGTATTGCAAATCTATTCTAAAACCAAATAAATAAAAAAAAAAGAATCGAGCTCTTGTCGAAAACATGAATAGACTAAGATATAAGTGGTTCTGCCCCAAGGGCAATTCTAAAAGATTGAGTCGAGGTTTGCAGAAATGTTGGTGATAGCAAGCATGAATAAAATAAACCCGAGTACATTTATCAACTCTCTTGTTTACCAAACTGCTCAAAAGCGAAGATCTTTTATGTACTTTTAAGGTTAAATGAAACGAAAAATTGTAAGTTATACCAAATATAGGAAGAATAAGCTGAAATGCAAAAATTAAAATGCTCCAATTAACAACATACAACCATTTACAAACAGAAAAGAGAAAAAGCAAATATTTGACGAGCAGTAGAGTGATACAGCTGCACGTATACTTCCTCCTCCGTTCGGTTTTTAGTATTGTTGTGAATCCTGGCTACAAACCTTATCTCGTTATTTTTAACTTTAACAATTCTAATTCTAATTTTGTATCTCATATATCTTTGTCCATTATTATGAAATAAACAAGATGGGATGATGAACCAAACAATGTAAAGAAGAAAAAACAAAACGCCCACTAGTCCAACAACAACAACAACTTACAAAAGCAAAATGGTTGGCATGAATCTAGATGAATAAATTCAGAACCTCCTCGGGAATGCATACATGGAGAATTCAAACATGCAACTATCAACGTATATGTTTTATGCAAAATGTCTGTGTGATACACAAAATTTACCACTTACAACCAAAACAATAACAACAATGTTGATTCATTCAATCTCTCCGTTTAGCTTCTTCTTGAACAACAATCAAATAAATGGTTAAAATACTCTTTGGTGGCTATCCTAACCAATGCGTTGATGTTTGACGATTGTCGGACATCATACCACTTGACAGCTAAACTGACGGCTGGAAGAGAAAAAAAAATGTACCTTGTTTGAAGTAACAATAGAAAGGAAAATCTGGCCTGTTTCAGGTTGTTGTTATCACAAAATTACATTTTTCCTGTCATACGCCGCCCAATATTTTGAAAATACCAGCTCGATCCAAAAATGAGGCGTGAGCCAAGAAACAAAAAAGGCGAGTCCCGGCTTGGTTTGGTCACATTTCCATAGCTTCCCCTTTATGAACTCACGAATCTCCGTGTAACTGAGAAAAGATATGTTTGCTTAGAGATTCCATACATGTAATGTATAATAATAATAATAATAAAATGCAGCAAAGTAGTGCGAGATGGTTATTTTTAATATCATCGCATAACGTGTAATTTATTGAGTTAAAGGCACGACTGAATATTATTGGATCCCTGAGCTACTTAACTCTCCCTAATATAATAATCATTGTATGAATTTCAGTATGTAAACTCCTTTCTTTTTGTTACCTATACTGATATCTCCTTCTTTTAGTTCATTCATTGTGACATCATATGACACCAAAGGTGTATCAATTACGTAATGGGAGACATCTTCTGGAAACAACTAAGGCGGCCAAAACAGTTTAAATCTCTCTTACATTGGAAAGAAAAACTCGGAACTAAGTCAGCTTTAAAATTTAGTTTAAAAAGAAGCGAGCAAAAAATAAATACAGTAGTCGAAAGCGGTAATTGAATAGACTCATGCATAGACTAAACTTGCAGAAATTATTTTTTTAAAGAGAAGAGTGGGTAGCTGCTGTTGTTGCTCTTGTTATAGTCAATTACACAATAAGTATGTGTTAATACCAAGAAAATATCAAGTGAGTTTTTACTAATAGTGATCTCTGTTTACACTTGCCACATTGAATAAGCCAATTTCAAGTCTGTTCAATTGATCTTCACAATAATCAAAGGGCAAAAAATAAATGAATAAATTAGACGAGCAATGTCAATTGAAAACGAAAATCAAAAACTGAAACGTACAACAACAACAATAACCACAAGAAAATAAACTGACAATGTGACCATCCAATGAATTGTTTGAACAAATTGATATTCACTCAATGTTTGATCATTTCTAAATCAAAGCATAGAATAAAACTAGAGATTTACAATAACGATTGGCAATCAACAATTAATAATCATAATCTAATCTTTATCAGATTGGTTTAATTGGTTGATTTCTCTTATACTTAATCTGTTACGCTTATAACGAAACAAATTTGTATAAATAGACTTTTTAGTTGACAACGATGACGATCCATAACTAAAGAAAAACCTATTAAGAGAATTTCATGGATATATGTTTATCAGAGAAAATATATTACACAAATCTGGACTCATGAAATTGTCTCTTTAGTTTTTAGTCATAAATTATGCTTTCTGTTCTAAAACATTCCAGATTGCCCTTTCTATATGGATCAGTTGTTTATAGGTAAATCTCTTCATTCGGTAGAGTTGTTCTCTGCTATTTTTCCGACCCTTGTCGCTTCAATTTTTTCGGCGGGAGTTCTCAAAAACTGTGGCAAAGCGTGGGGTCGAATACAACTGAAAGAGTGCGGCACACCCACACAGTAACATACAGTTCTTTATTTCCTGGATATTTGTCTCCCTTTTTTCCTTCTTTCCCCAGATTTCGTGTACTCTTCATTTTCGATAATAGGTTGTTCATTGTTTACTCTTATCTTTACTTTTCCATGTGAAATTCAGTTGTTTAACCTAAGTCAGTTAGTTGGTTAGTTAGTTAGTTTGTCAATGGCTTTCAATTACTAGTATTAGTTTTAGTTAGGTTTTTCTTAAACTAGTTCGAACTATTTCTTTTACAAAACCCATAGAGCAAAATTGGTCTGAAGGATTGCAATCAACCACCCTCGTCAATTCTTGACAAGTTTTTTTCAATATTGCATTTGTGGAATAAAATAATATTTTATTATCTTTCTCACCTGTGCATATACGTTATACTAATTGTTAAACAATGAACTCAAATTTTGACAATAGAAGAATGCAAAGAAAAGTGACAGGGTTGTAAATAGAAGAGAGTGGTGATAAAGTATAGAAATGACATGTATTATGAGAGTAATATATAGCGTTTCGGGAAATAATTAGAAGTCTCATGTCAAAAAACTAAAACCACACAAACACAAATTATTTTAGAAACTGTACATATTCATTACAAATCGAGATCGCATATCAAAAGCAAAACGCACTTGAAACAGCATCAATGAGCTGGAGTAATAGGGTCATCTAATGATTTGCATTTTCTTTGGCTTTAAGCTAGATGAAAGAGAATCGCAGAGAAGGCTAGAACGCTTTGAGGAGTAACCAGACATAAAGACTTACTTTCAATTTAGTCCTACTATTTAATGTAGTATGATTTATATTTGCAGCTACATTTTATTTTGAAACATTAAATAATATTTCTTACTATAATCCCATAAAAATACAAAATATCAAAACACCACCACTAGCAGCAATACATATTTCATCTCACTACCTGATGTAGAATTACTTAACGAGATGGGCTTTGAAATTGGTTAAAATATATTTCTTCAAGTGCTTAAAGTATTTTGTTGACGATGTTGTACAACCATACACAATCAACATTCTAGTTAGTTAGCATCACTCGATTGTGTACCAATAACAACGATAGATATATTACTACTAGTTACATGACCAAACTTATAAACCATGCACTTCCTCAGTGCTGATCAACTAGAAGCCAATTGTCTAGTATTGACTAGTTCCTACACATTTGTCTCGTTGATTGCATTCCCTCTAATTTGACAACAGTCACTAGTCTTTTCATTGTTTTGGTTATGATTGTAGGAAGAGTAAGTTGTGTGACTAAGCTTTGGTTATAGAAGGTTTATGAGAATTTTGAACCGATTTGTTAAGTCTAAACTATTTTGATATTCAAAATTTTGCTCTCAAATTTTGTGTTTGGTTTCCTTATCCACGGAATATATCTGAATTGAGTCATGGCTTAGTAGTGGCTGCTTCTCAGATGACTACCATTCTCAATAGTAGTCATTTCGTATTGCTTGATGCAATCTCCAAAAAAATAAAAAAAATATTCCACAAATATGAGCATTTTTAAATGCAACTTACCAACACCATTTATTAAAATTTGCATATCAGTTCATCTTTAAATCGGCAATAATTGACAAATCAAGAAGTTTAACCCAACAAAAAAATCGAATTACATTATAGAAAACAGGATGATTCCAACTGAGTAAAGCATGAGCTTTATTTTTTGTTTGGGTTTCTGAATGATTATGATAATGTCTTATTTCCGTCGTTTTTAAGTGTCGACTCATTTGTTAATATGATCCAGTAACATTCTGAGAACATAAGCTCAAATACTCCAGATGATGTGGTAGAGAACTGTATCGTCTAAGGTTCGGCTCAACTTGCTTCCAGCAGTATGGCAATTATAGTCGCAAAATTTTTTTTTCTTGGTGATCATCTTCGTGGCTACCACCCCGGGCGTTCAGGGTTTGCAATTCTGTCTAACAACAAGGATTACTTGTTTTCTTGGTACAATTTCTTAGTTCAGGTCACATTTATAATTTTTAGATAATCACGATTCCACCAACTGGGTTATTTTGATAGTTGATTTTTAAGAAGCTCAGAGAGTCCAAGTTTTGCACCACAGACGCAAACAAAATACTAGTAGCTAGATTTTCTACTTTAGTAGTTATGTTCTTTTTTTAGAACAAAAAAATTGCGCTTGCGCTAACTCTTTTTCATTTTTTTTAGTAACAATTTTATATCACGTCATGTATTATTTCTGGTTTTTTAGTGATAGCTGTTGAAAGTAGTTGTGGCGTAATCCTAGTCATGTGATCTAATCTAGTACAAAATGCTGATGCGTTTTGTGTCTTGGTAATCAGGACACGCATCTTGAAAGGTCTATACGACGAAAGTTTACTTTACATAAAAGGAGACCAAATGTCTTCTTTACTAACAAGAAGTGATATAGAGAACAACTAAGTTTATACAGAAATATATGTACACCAAGTAAGTTATTGTTTATCAATTACTTAATTAGCTCTTAAAATAACTCTGTGACACTGCATACATTCTAACAATAGCAATCTAGGTAGTGTTGCGGTACCAGCGGTTATGAATTTGCACAACTTGGTTTTGGAAAACTTGTTGCTTTTTGTGTTGCTTCAAGTTTTAGTCACGA
>OBUW01000362.1_pt1 | contig 27598 bp, 30 predicted proteins | sample 1475761 | NCBI WGS metagenome assembly OBUW01 (sample SAMEA2579908, study PRJEB22360) | human gut metagenome | biome: human gut; feature: human-associated habitat; material: faeces | place: Denmark | collected 2008/2010
TCAAGGTGGCGGTACACAACCTGAAAATATCTCAAAATCATTAAGCTTTATTAAAGATTACATTAAAAATCTATAATTTAAAGCCATAATATTGTATGATGATAGTGAGTTATATTTGTAATTAAAGGAGTGTCGCAAATGGAAAACTTTGATAAAACAATGAAATTCGACTATGAAGAACTTCCAACACAAGATGTAAGAGATGTTTTAAATAATGTTTATCGAACATTAGATGAACGAGGATATAATGCCGTAAACCAAATTGTAGGTTATTTATTATCAGGTGACCCTGCGTATATTCCACGCCAAAATGAAGCAAGAAATCAAATTCGTCATATTGATAGAGATGTTATTATGGAAGAGCTTGTTTCTTACTATTTAAAAGAGCAAAATAAATAATTTATGTTACAACATAAAATTTTAGGACTCGATGTCGGTAGTAGAACGGTAGGAATTGCAATTAGTGATATAATGGGTTGGACGGCACAAGGATTAGACACACTCCGAATCAATGAAGAAAATAATGAATTAGGTATTGACCAATTAGTAGACATTATTAAAAAACATAATGTGGGTACAGTCGTAATAGGACTACCTAAAAACATGAATAATTCAATAGGGTTTCGAGGCGAAGCTTCGTTAACATATAAAGAAAAATTATTAGAAGCTTATCCTTCTATTGAGATTGTGATGTGGGATGAAAGATTAAGCACAATGGCTGCTGAACGATCATTATTAGAAGCAGATGTTTCAAGACAAAAAAGAAAACAAGTGATTGATAAAATGGCAGCAGTATTTATTTTACAAGGCTATTTAGATTCACTACATTAAAAGGAGATTTTACTATGACTGAACATAATCATGATTCACAACTAGAAATTAATAACGAAGAAGAATTATTAACTTTATTCGATGAAGAGGGAAATGAAGTTTTATACCGAAAAGTTTTAGAATTTTATCATCCTGAATTCAAAAAAGAGTATGTTATCTTAGCTGAAGAAGGTGCTCAATCAGATGAAGATGATATGATTGAGCTTGTACCAATGATCAATGAACCAGATGAGTCAGGTGACGGTGGTAAGTTAGTACCAATCGAAACTGATGAAGAATGGGACATGATTGAAGAAGTTGTAAATACTGAAATGGAAGAATAATTAAAAAGATTATACTCTTGCTAACCTTAAGATGGGGAGGCAAGAGTATTTTTTTAGGTCAAGCAATGTATAAATAATTAACGCTTATAATTTTATTGAAAATATGGTAAAATATCTAAAGTTAAATTTTATATGAATGATTCGCTTCTATAAATAAAATAGCTTTGCGTCTAACACGAAATCAGTCATTTAATTGGTTGGCAAAATTATAATCAATTGTGAAGGCTGATTTATTTTATTGTCATAATCATATTGACTTATTTTACATAAAGGAAGTTTAAAACATGGATGACCTAAATAAAAAATATTTAATAGATTTACATCAACATCAAAATAGTTCAATCGAAGTTTTGCGTGAATTTGCCGAAGTAAATGAAGTACCAATCGTAGATCGTTTGACTTTAGATTTAATTAAGCAATTAATTCGTATGAATAATGTTAAAAATATTTTAGAAATTGGGACAGCAATCGGCTATAGTTCTATGCAATTCGCTTCTATATCTGATGACATTCATGTCACAACGATAGAGCGTAATGAAACGATGATTCAATATGCTAAACAAAATTTAGCTACTTATCATTTTGAAAACCAGGTTCGAATTATTGAAGGTAATGCTTTAGAGCAATTTGAAAATGTAAATGACAAAGTTTATGATATGATATTTATTGATGCAGCAAAAGCGCAATCAAAGAAATTTTTTGAAATATATACACCACTTTTAAAGCACCAAGGTCTCGTAATTACTGATAATGTTTTATATCACGGTTTTGTATCGGATATTGGGATTGTTAGATCGAGAAATGTAAGACAAATGGTTAAAAAGGTTCAAGATTATAATGAGTGGTTAATAAAGCAACCAGGATATACAACGAATTTTTTAAATATAGACGATGGATTAGCGATTTCAATTAAAGGAGAATGACTATGACAGAATTACTTGTCACACCCAAGTCATTAAGCCATATGGAAACACTTATTGATTTAGGTGCAGATGCTTTTGTAATTGGCGAGCAAAAGTTTGGTTTAAGACTTCCAGGGGAATTCAATAGACAACAAATGACAGAGGCTGTCGCATTAGCTCACAAAAACGATAAAAAAGTATATGCGGCGGTGAATGGATTATTTCATAATTATCATTTAGATGCTGTAGAAGATTATATTAATTTTTTACATGAAATACGAGTTGACAGAATTATTTTCGGGGATCCAGCAGTAGTAATGTATGTGAAGGCGCAAGAGAATCCAATACCACTTCATTGGAATGCAGAGACGTTAGTAACTAATCATTTTCAATGTAATTACTGGGGTAAAAGAGGCGCATCAAGAGCTGTCTTAGCACGTGAGCTGAATTTGGATGAAATTATTAATATAAAAGAAAATTCAAATGTGGAAATTGAGGTGCAAGTTCAAGGAATGACTTGTATGTTCCAATCAAAGCGTATGCTACTAGGCAATTATTATACGTTCCAAGATCGCCAAATGAAAATTGAACGTCGCAATGATGAACAATCTTTATTACTTTATGATGAAGAAAGACAAAATAATTACCCAGTTTACGAAGATTACAACGGTACGCACATTATGTCACCAAACGACATTTGTTTAATTGAAGAATTAGCACCATTTTTTGAGGCGGGAATAGATTCATTTAAAATCGATGGTATTCTACAAACGGAAGAATATATTAATGTGGTAACGGAACAGTATCGTCAAGCGATAGATTTGTACAATGAAGATCCTGAAATCTATGAAGATGAGAAATTTATGTTGATGGACCCAATTGAAGAAATTCAACCTGATCATCGACCATTTGACGAAGGTTTCTTATATAAACAAACAGTATATTAAGGAGGTTAATCATGAAGACAATAGAAGAGATTAAATCAACTCCTAAAACAGTTATGAAGAAACCAGAATTATTAGCACCTGCTGGAAACTTAGAAAAGTTAAAAATAGCAGTACATTATGGCGCTGATGCCGTATTTTTAGGTGGTCAAGAATATGGATTACGTTCAAATGCTGATAATTTCACGATGGAAGAAATAGCTGAAGGTGTTGAATTTGCGAACCGTTACGGTGCCAAAATTTATGTTACGACAAATATTATTGCACATGATGAGAATATTGAAGGTCTAGAATCATATTTGCGTAATTTGGAAAAGACTGGTGCGACAGGTATCATTGTTGCAGATCCTTTAATTATTGAAACATGTAAAGAAGTTGCGCCAAAACTTGAAATTCATTTATCTACTCAACAATCACTTTCTAATTACAAAGCTGTAGAATATTGGAAAGAAGAAGGATTGGATCGTGTTGTATTAGCACGTGAGACCGGTGCGATGGAAATGCGTGAAATGAAGGAAAAAGTAGATATTGAAATCGAAGCATTTATTCATGGTGCTATGTGTATCGCCTATTCAGGTAGATGTACATTAAGTAATCATATGACCGCAAGGGATTCCAACAGAGGTGGTTGCTGTCAAAGTTGTCGTTGGGATTATGAATTATTAGAAGTTGATGATAATGGTGAACTTGATGTATTTTATAATCAAGGTGAAGTTACACCGTTTGCGATGAGTCCTAAAGATTTAAAATTAATCGAATCTATTCCTCAAATGATGGATATTGGTGTGGACTCATTAAAAATTGAAGGACGTATGAAGTCAATTCATTATATTGCAACAGTTGTTTCAGTATATCGTAAAGTCATTGATGCGTATGCGGCAGATCCAGACAACTTTAAGATTAATCCGGAATGGTTAATTGAGTTAGATAAATGTGCAAATAGGGACACTGCACCAGCATTCTTTGAGGGTACACCTGGTTATGAAGAACAGATGTTTGGTCAACAACAATCTAAAAAATCACCATTTGATTTTTGTGGTTTGGTATTAGATTATAATGAAGATACAAAAATTGCGACTATTCAACAACGAAATAACTTTAAACCGGGTCAAGAAATAGAATTCTTTGGTCCAGAAATTGAAACATTTACACAAGTAGTAGAAGCAATTTATGATGAAGAAGGTAACAGCTTAGACGCGGCGCGCCATCCATTACAAATCGTTCAAATTAAAGTGGATCGCCCGATATATCCAAACAACATGATGAGAAAGGAAATTGGCTAATGAAAGCTACTACAATCATTGGCATAGCTGGTGGATCTGGCTCAGGAAAAACAACTGTAACTAACGAAATTATGAAAAACTTAGAAGGTCATAGTGTCGCTTTACTTGCTCAAGATTACTATTATAAAGATCAAAAGCACTTGACTTTCGACGAGCGCCTAGAAACCAATTATGACCATCCATTTGCATTCGATAATGATTTATTAATTGAAAATCTTAAAGACTTGAAAAATGGTAAAGCAGTAGAAGTACCGACATATGATTATGCTAGTCATACAAGAAGTGATATTACCATTGATTTTAAACCTAAAGATGTTATTATCGTAGAAGGTATTTTCGCTTTAGAAAATAAGGTATTACGTGATATGATGGATGTTAAAATATATGTTGATACAGATGCAGACTTGAGAATATTACGCCGTTTAACACGAGATACTAAAGAGCGTGGGCGTTCAATGGACTCTGTTATCAATCAATATTTAAGTGTTGTTAGACCTATGCATGACCAATTTATTGAACCGACTAAGAAATATGCTGATATAATTATTCCTGAAGGTGGGAGCAATAAAGTTGCAATAGATATTATGACAACAAAAATTCAGTCTTTAGTTAGCAAGCAATAGTATAATTCAGTAAAGGAAGATGACAATATGGAAAATCAAAAGCAATATCCAATGACTCAAGAAGGTTTTGAAAAATTAGAGCGTGAACTTGAAGAATTAAAAACAGTTAAGCGTCCTGAAGTTGTAGAGAAAATTAAAGTTGCACGTTCATTTGGTGACTTATCAGAGAACTCTGAGTATGATGCGGCAAAAGATGAACAAGGATTCATCGAACAAGATATTCAAAGAATTGAGCATATGTTAAGAAACGCATTAATCATTGAAGATACTGGAGATAACAACGTTGTTAAAATTGGTAAAACAGTAACGTTTGTAGAATTACCAGGTGATGAAGAGGAAAGTTATCAAATCGTTGGTTCAGCTGAATCAGATGCATTTAATGGAAAGATTTCAAATGAATCACCAATGGCTAAAGCGTTAATTGGTAAAGGTTTAGATGATGAAGTTCGTGTTCCACTACCAAATGGTGGCGAAATGAACGTAAAAATTGTTAATATCCAATAAATGATTAAATAGATTTTTTAATTGCGCGATTGAAGTGTGTTAATGATACTTCGGTCGTGCTTTTTTATATTCAAAATCAAAAAATCGGACAGATGAAAAGTAAAAATTTTCCATCAGACCGATTGATAGCAGAACCTAAATTAGTGTAAGAGCTTCAATATTAACTACTCCATTTTAAAAAAAGCAAAATATTTCCAAGAAAACAAATTGATTATCATTTGTTATTGTATACGATTTGAATTACTTATTAAACAACTTGTGCTTCTCAATGATACAATGAAAAGGTATTCAATACTGGTTTATTGCAATACAAAGGGGGATTTAGAGTGGATGTAAGATTTATTAACGAGCAGACAATTATGATTTATTTTGAAAATAAAATATCCGAAGAGACATATCGAAATGTCACAGCAATGGTACGGTGGATACGAGAAAAAGAAATATTAGAAATTCAAGATATTGTCCCTTCGTATCGAGCAGTTCTAATATATTTTGATGAACAAGCTATAACACCTTCTAAATTAATTGAAAATTTAGAACTTAACAAATTTAATGAAAAAAATGTTCATGCTGTGAATCAAACCAATCGTATTATTAAAATACCTGTTCAATATGGTGGTACATATGGACCTGATATTGAAGAAGTAGCAAAGCATAATCGAATAACTGTTGAGCAAGTTATTGAAAAACATACAAGTAAACCTTATTTAATATATATGCTAGGATTTATGCCTGGATTTCCATACTTAGGCGGACTTGATGAACAACTACATACACCTAGACGTAATCAGCCAAGGTTAAAAATTCATGCAGGTTCTGTAGGTATTGCGAATAATCAAACAGGACTATATCCATCAGATTCTCCAGGCGGATGGCAAATTATTGGACGCACACCGTTAAAAGTATTTAGCAGCGAGCGTGAACCAATGTCAATGTACGAAGCAGGAGATTGGATACAATTTTATGCAATAGATGAACAGCAATTTATACAAATCGAAAGAGATATATCAGATGGCAAATTTAATGTTGATGACTGGGTGGTGATTGAAAATGTCAATTAAGATTTTACAACCAGGTCTCTTTTCAACGGTACAAGATCTTGGAAGAAAAGGTTATGAACATATTGGATTTTCAGGCGCAGGTGCCATGGATCAATTTAGTTTTAAGGTTGCGCAGTCATTAATTAACAATGATGGTCCAGCGATTGAATATACTTTGATTGGTCCTACCATTCAATTCAATACGCAAAATACATTTGTTATAACCGGTGGTAGTGTTAATGCCTCGCTAAATAATAAAACTATATCAATGAATTCTGTCATATTAGCTGAGAAAGGTGACATTTTAAAAATAGGTGCTATAACTAAAGGTGCACGCGGTTATCTTACTTTTGGTCATACTATCAACGTACCTCCTATTGCTGAAAGTTATGCAACACATACCCGGAGCAGTATAGGAGGATTCAAAGGTAGAAAGTTATTAGCTAATGATGTAATAACAGTGAAAATAAATAATGACTTTAAAGAAAACATTGGAAAGACTATTCATTTACAGGACGATTTATTGCCAGAAAATAATATTATACACATTCTTCAAGGACCTCAATTCGAGGCATTTTCTGAAGAGGCTAGAGCGAAAATTGTAAATCATCCATATTTAATTACTGAACAATCAGACCGTATGGGATATCGTTTGGAAGGTGACAGCGTTGCACCAATTAATCAAGCAGATATCATTTCTGAACCGGTTGCTCTAGGCAGTGTTCAAGTACCAAATGATGGTCAACCTATTATTCTGCTTAATGATAAGCAAACGATAGGTGGTTATACCAAAATTGCAACTGTATGCAAATTTGATCTGCCAAAGTTAGCACAGATGAAACCACAAGATACAATTCAATTTAAATGGATATCAATCCAAGAAGCTGTAGATAAGAATCGTGAACAAATGTTTCTGTTTAATGAAATTCTTAAGAGTCATCAAAAGGCTCCAATTTTTGATACAACTAGCATGCGACATACTTCGAAAAAATTAGCAACAATTTTAAAAGGGGATTTGTAAAATGAATATTGAAAAAATCGAACAAATAATCAAATTAGTGAAGGAAAATGATGTTAAGAAATTTAAATATAAAAATTTTGAAGATGAAATAGAAATTGACTTCACTGACTCGAATCATTTGGCTGCACACAGTAATCAATCAAATCAAAGTATGAACAATAATGATTTGACAGCTTCAAAAGCGCATGATAACTCCGATGTTTCGACAAATGATTATCATGACATTAAATCACCAATGGTAGGTACATTCTTTTTACAAGACAGTAAAGAATTAACTGAACCAATTGTGAAAGTCGGGGACAAAGTTAACAAAGGAGATATTATAGGATATGTTGAAGCGATGAAAGTATTAAACGAGGTAACAACAGATGTTGCTGGAGAAATCACTGAAATAGTAGCTGATCATGGCACAAATGTTGAATACGACCAAGCTTTGGTACGTATTAAGTAAAGGGGGTAAGTAAATGCTTCGTTGTTTAATTGCGAACAGAGGTGAAATTGCTGTAAGGATTATAAGAGCTTGCAGAGAATATGGGATTGAAACTGTAGCAGTTTATGCAAAAGGGGACGAGCAAAGCTTGCATGTACATTTAGCAGATCAAGCTATATGTATTGGAGAAGCTAATGCTTTAGATAGTTATTTAAATATTGACCACATCATATCTGCTGCACAAATCACTGGTGCTAATGCAATTCACCCAGGATATGGCTTTTTATCAGAATCAACAAAATTTGCTCAAATCGTTGAGGAACAAGGCATAGCGTTTATAGGGCCTACTAAAAAAACGATGGAAATGATGGGGGATAAAATAACAGCAAGACAAACAGTTCATCATGCAGGTGTTCCTGTGATTCCAGGATCAAATGATGCTGTGAATCATGTGTCTGAAATTGAGAAGCTTGCCAAAGACATCGGTTATCCAGTTGTTATCAAAGCTGCCAGTGGCGGTGGTGGTAAAGGTATACGTATTGTAAAGAAAGCTGAAGATTTAGAAAAGGCATTTAAAGAAGCTAAAAGTGAAGGAAAAAAATACTTTGATGATGATCGTGTTTATGTTGAGGCTTTTATACCTGTTGCAAAACATGTTGAAGTTCAAGTTATGGGGGATGGGCAGGATAATTATGTACATTTAGGGGAACGTGATTGTTCTGTACAACGTAAAAATCAAAAATTAATCGAAGAATCTCCTTGTGCAGCATTAACTGAAGAAAGACGACAACAAATATGTAACGATGCTGTTAAAGTTGCACGTGCAGCAAATTATAGAAGTGCAGGTACGATTGAATTTTTAGTAACTGATAACGCACATTACTTTATTGAAATGAATGCTCGAATTCAAGTTGAACATACTGTTACAGAGATGCGAGCAGAACGTGATTTGGTTGCAGCACAATTGTATTTATTGGAACATAATCATTTACCATTTTCACAAAGCGATATTCAATTTAATGGTCATGTGATAGAAGCGAGAATAAATGCCGAAAATCCTGAAAAGAAATTTCAACCAACACCAGGTAAAGTGACAGCGTTACATTTACCACAAGGCTTTAATGTGCGAGTCGATTCTTTACTATATCACGGTTATCAAGTTTCACCATATTATGATTCTTTAGTAGCTAAAGTGATTGTAAAATCTCATGATAGAGCTTCAGCAATTGATAAATTGAAAGCCACCTTAGATGAAATGGTGATAGATGGATTTTCTACAACTGCCGATTTTTTATATGCAGTTTTAAATTATCCACTATATCGTGATGGAGATGCAAAAGATGTTGATATTAAATTTTTAGAAAAACATCAAATTGTTAAAGGGGTGGAATTATAATGCGAGTTGATTTGAATTGTGATTTAGGAGAAGCATTTGGAAATTATTCCTTTGGTGGTGATCATCAAATTATTCCGTTAATTACTAGTGCGAATGTTGCTTGTGGTTTTCACGCTGGTGATGAAAATGTAATGAATGAAACGGTAAAACTTGCCAAAGCACATAATGTTGCAGTAGGTGCACATCCTGGTTTACCTGATTTGAAAGGCTTTGGCAGACGAAATATAGATATCTCTAACGAGGAAATTTATAATTTGATGATTTATCAATTAGGTGCATTACAAGGGTTTTGTCGCATTCATCAAGTTAAAATTAATCATGTTAAACCGCATGGTGCATTGTATCAGATGGGTGCAAAAGACAGAGAAATAGCAAGCGTTATAGCACAAGCTGTTTATGACTTTGATCCATCACTAGTGTTAGTAGGATTAGCAAATTCATATCTAATTTCAGAAGCAAAGAATGTCGGATTAATTACAGCTTCTGAAGTGTTTGCTGATAGACGATACGAAGATGATGGGCAGCTCGTTAGTAGAAAAGAAAGTGATGCTGTGATTACTGATACTGACGAAGCACTTAAGCAGGTTTTGAAGATGGTGAAGGAAAATAAAGTTATTTCAAAAAACAATAAGGAAGTAACGTTACAAGCAGATACAATTTGTGTGCATGGTGATGGAGAACATGCATTATTATTTGTTTCGAAAATTAGAGAAATTTTAATGAAAGAAGGCATTGATATTCAATCCTTATAGGGGGCTAAAAAATGGGGAGAAATTTAAAGCTTAAACATCGTGAAAGTGATTTCGAATTTACTAAAAACCATAAGAGATTATTGTTAGGTTCTGTATTTCTAATGGCAACCTCTGCAATAGGACCAGCATTTTTAACACAAACGGCAGTATTTACATCGCAATTTTTGGCGAGTTTTGCATTCGCAATTTTACTATCTATCATTATTGATATTGGTGCACAAATTAATATATGGCGCATATTGGTTGTCACTGGCTTAAGAGGTCAAGAAATATCAAATAAAGTTGTTCCTGGGCTAGGTACTGTAATTTCAATATTAATCGCATTTGGCGGACTTGCCTTTAATATTGGTAATATTGCTGGTGCAGGTTTAGGTTTAAATGCAATTTTTGGATTAGATGTAAAATGGGGCGCAACTATTACTGCAATCTTTGCAATATTAATCTTTGTAAGTAAAAGTGGCCAAAAAATTATGGACGTTGTTTCAATGATTCTTGGTATTGTGATGATTTTAGTTGTGGCATATGTGATGTTTGTTTCTAATCCACCTTATGGTGATGCTTTTGTGCATACATTTGCGCCAGAACATCCAATGAAATTAGTCTTGCCAATCATTACGTTAGTTGGTGGAACTGTAGGTGGTTATATTACCTTTGCAGGTGCACATCGTATATTAGACTCTGGCATTAAAGGTAAGCAATATTTACCATTTGTAAATCAATCAGCAATTGCTGGTATTTTAACTACAGGTATTATGAGAACGTTACTATTCCTAGCGGTATTAGGAGTTGTTGTAACAGGTGTGACACTAAGTTCTGAAAATCCACCAGCGTCAGTTTTTGAACACGCAATTGGACCAATTGGAAAGAATATTTTTGGTATTGTGTTATTTGCTGCAGCTATGTCATCAGTAATTGGCTCAGCATACACAAGCGCAACATTTTTAAAAACACTTCATAAATCACTTAACGAAAGAAGTAATTTAATTGTGATTGTGTTTATCGTTATTTCAACAATGATTTTCTTAATTATTGGAAAACCAATCAGCCTTTTAATTATAGCAGGCGCGATAAATGGATGGATTTTACCTATTACGTTAGGTGCAATTTTGATTGCAAGTAAAAAGAAATCAATTGTCGGTGATTATAAACACCCAAATTGGATGTTCATCTTTGGTATCGTTGCAGTACTTGTTACAATATTGACAGGTATATTCTCATTCAAAGAAGTACTTCAGTTATTTTAAAAGACATTTCGACTAATAGCATCACTGTAAATGTTGTTAGTATTAGGCCGAAATGTGTTTTGATTTCCGGTGATTCATTTATACAGCATAATTAGATATATTTTAAGGAAGAGTGGTGCATGACAAATGTACAGCTCTTTTTTTGTTATGATGAAACTTCTGTTTCTGTTGTTTGGATAAATAGATATTTATATAGTTTTTAAAGAAAAAAGTGATAATATTTAGCTAATCTAATGAAAATGGATTTATTGGACTAAAAATACATTTTAAATAAGTAGAGGAGGTTGCAAATGGGTTACAGAACTTTAAAAACTATTTTTCATGAGCATAACGAAAGTAAAATGAAAGACGAGTATACTAAAAGATTTAATTCTTTAACTTCTTTCAATACTAATATTAATATCATACCTATGGGAAATGGAAAAAAAGTTAATGATTTGGAATATCCTCTATTCTTTATGGTGACTAAAAATCTATCAAAAAAACAAGAATTAATATCAATTAATAGTAGAAAAATTGATAGAGCACTTAATTCTTTACCATATGCAGCTAGAGAACAATATTTTAATGATTTATTAATCGATGAATTACAAAGTACTAATGAAATTGAAAATGTATTTAGTACTAAACAAGAGATTGCACATGCGTTAAATAACCAATCATCAGACTTTCTTAAGTTCAGGGGCCTCGTGGATCAATATAAAGAGATAGAACTTAATAAAAAAATTAAAGTTGATAATGTAAGAGACATTAGAGCGATTTATGATAAATTAGTTTCAAATGAAATTAACGAACAAGATAAGTTAGATGGAGAGCTATTTCGTAAAAATTTTGTCGGTGTGCATGATGGGTCAACGAATAAATATATACATGTTGGGTTACAACCTGAAACCAAAATTGTTGAATATATAGGTGAAATGCTAACATTTTTAAAATATTTTGATGCGCCTCAGCCGTTCAAAATCATGGCTAGTCATTATCTGTTTGAATATATACATCCTTTTTATGATGGCAATGGTAGAGTTGGAAGATTTATAATTGCCAAGCTCTTGAGTGATTATTATGATAATTATACTGCTTTGACATTTTCATATGTTATAAATAGGAATAAATCGAAATATTACAAGGCGTTTATGACTGCTTCAAATCATTTGAATTGTGGTGATTTGACGGAATTTATTGACACAATGCTTGATTTATTGATAGCAGGACAAGAAAGAATACTTGATGAGTTAATACCAAAAATGGATGCGACTGAAAAATTAACGGTTTATTTAACTAGTCATTATAAAAAGATAGATTATGAATTTTTGTATCTCCTTTCAATGGATAAATTGTTTGGCAATAAAAGAAATAGATTAACATTAATTGATTTAGAAAACATATTGGGAGTAGGAAGAGTAAAAATTAATAATACAATTAAAAAATATGGTAACTACTTAGTTAAAATTAAAAGTAGACCAACAATTTATGAGATAAGTGATGAATTTCTAAATTCAATTATAAAATAAATGTAATATGTGATTCAGCTATACTTATAGTATTTGTAAGATCGCGTAATTGCTTCATTGAAAAAATATATTTTTTGAGAGTGGTGCATGACAAATGTACTGCTCTTTTTGTTGTGTATCAGTATTGTGATGTTTTAATGCGAATATTTTATGAATCATTATGAAATTTAATAAAAATAATTGAAATAATTATCATTTTTTTCTGATATACTGTTAAACGGTTTGGAATTTTTACGCTACACTGTATTGGTTGATATAACTCAACTAATAATTGCGAACAGGGTATTTCAAATTGAAAAGTATTATGAGCGTGATACATAATCAAAATTGTAGGCTCAAGAACCACTACATAATAAACCATAAGTGGTTCTTTATCATTTATGTCTCGCTCTCAAATGTAAATTAATAATTGTTTTGGGGGAGTTTGAAGTTAAATATTTAACAGGATTTATTTTAATATTATTGTTAGAAGGAATTTTTACAAATTCAGCAAGTGCAATCGAATATTCAGACTTACATCATAAAAGTAAACTTGATTCAAAGCGTCTATATAATGCTAAGGTGTCATTTGCTAATCCAACTGATCTTGAAAATAAAAAAACAAACGATAGACTGTTGAAGCATGATTTGTTATTTCATGACATGTTCGTAAATGATGATTGGAAAAAAGATTTTAAAGTTGAATTCGAAAATGAGGCACTTTCAAAGAAATTTATAAATAAGGATATCGATATATTTGCTGGAAATTATGGATACGGATGTCATGGGGGAGAAACCAATAAAACGCAATGTAGTTATGGAGGGGTTACTTTAAGTGACAATAATAAGTACGATAATGATAAGAATATACCTTGTAATTTATGGATTGACGGACATCAAACAGAAATAGAACTAACTGCAGTAAAAACGAAAAAGAAAATTGTTACCATTCAAGAATTAGATGTTCAATTAAGAAATTATTTGAATGAGAAGTATAAGTTGTACGAACAAGGTGGCGACATTGTTAAAGGGTATGTTAAATATCATAATGATGATGAAAAAAATGTAGAATATGATTTTTATAATTTAAATGGTGAGTATGGTCATGAGGTATTAAAAATGTATGCTGATAATAAAACTATCAATAGTGACAAATTGCATTTAGATATCTATTTATTCAAATCATAATTTAAGTGAGTTAATCATTAATGATCTTTGTCAGTGAAATATAAAGTACCTGTCATTATATTGTTACAAATAAAAACAGCAGTAAGGAGGCTATTACTCAGAAAAGTCTTACTGCTGTTTTCTATTAGAATAATCTTTAATGCACACAGGAATTCGATACGAAACAAATATGATTAACTGTGTAATTACAAAATAAAACTACTAAAGTAAAAAGAAGATAAAGACGATGATAATAAATGCATCGAATATAATTTTCTTGATGTTTTTATCAACAACATTAGGTAAGGACATAAGTATAAATCCTAGAATTAGAGTGTAGCGACATATGTTCATAATTGTTGCTGTAAACTCGATATTAAATGAAAACTTTAAAAATATACTTATAAATAAAATGACAAACGACGCAATTGCAATAAAACTGCCGTATGTAGCTATCTTTGTTACGAGACTATTTTGATTATTTTCAGCCATTGTAAAATCCTCTTATTTCATCATTATTATTTTAAACATAGCATTTTCTCGTTATTTAATAAAGTTTCTTGACACCATTGGTTGATGTAATTGATATGATTAGTTTTTGAAAAATACACAAATTAGAAGCATCGATTTCACTGTTATGAGTTCAAAAATAATTATTTATGATACCACGTTATTGTGAAAGCTTTTTATAAAAATAAAGCAAAAGTTTTATACAGTAACGAAAATTATGATACTTGTCGTTGTAGTGATTAAAATGTGATAAAATAACAAATGCTAGGATTTTTTAAAAGAGGTGAATCAAAGGATGATTGGTATAATTGGTGCCATGGAAGAAGAAGTAACAATATTAAAAAATAAATTAACACAATTAAGCGAAATTTCAGTTGCACATGTTAAATTTTATACTGGCATTTTAAAAGATAGAGAAGTAGTGATTACCCAAAGCGGCATTGGAAAAGTTAATGCTGCAATTTCTACGACATTATTAATTAATAAGTTTAAACCGGACATCATTATTAATACAGGTTCTGCTGGAGCTTTAGATGAAAGTTTAAATGTAGGTGACGTTCTTATAAGTGATGATGTAAAATATCATGATGCGGATGCAACAGCATTTGGTTATGAATATGGACAAGTACCACAGATGCCGGTAGCATTTCAATCAAGTAAACCTTTAATAGAAAAAGTATCTCAAGTTGTACAACAACAACAATTAACAGCTAAAGTAGGCTTAATTGTAAGTGGTGATAGCTTTATCGGTAGTGTTGAACAACGCCAAAAAATTAAAAAAGCATTTCCAAATGCGATGGCGGTTGAAATGGAAGCAACTGCAATTGCACAAACGTGTTATCAATTTAATGTACCATTTGTTGTAGTTCGTGCAGTTTCAGACTTAGCAAATGGAGAAGCGGAAATGAGCTTCGAAGCATTTTTAGAAAAAGCAGCTGTATCATCAAGTCAAACTGTTGAAGCATTAGTGTCTCAATTATAAAAAGGTAAAGGTGAGTTAAATGGGTTTAGTTCGCAAGTTTTTTATGCCGAATTCATATGTTCAATCAATATTTCAAATTGATTTAGACAAGTTAGTGGACAAAGGCGTTAAAGGTATTATTACAGATTTAGATAATACGCTAGTAGGTTGGGATGTTAAGGAACCTACAGAACGTGTTAAAGCATGGTTTAAGGAAGCTAATGAAAAAGGAATCACAATTACAATCGTGTCTAATAATAATGAGTCTCGTGTTGCTAGTTTTAGTCAGCATCTAGACATCGATTTTATTTTTAAAGCGAGAAAGCCAATGGGAAAAGCGTTTGATAAAGCAATAACTAAGATGAATATCAGACCTGATCAAACTGTTGTTATAGGTGACCAAATGCTTACTGATGTATTTGGTGGTAATCGTCGAGGTTTATATACAATTATGGTCGTTCCAGTTAAACGAACGGATGGCTTTATTACTAAGTTTAATAGATTAATTGAAAGACGATTATTACGTCATTTCAGTAAAAAAGGTTATATCACATGGGAGGAAAATTGATTGTCTGACATTTTAAAATGTATCGGTTGTGGTGCGCCACTTCAATCTGAAGATAAAAATAAACCTGGTTTTGTACCAGAGCATAATATGTTTCGTGATGACGTGATTTGCAGACGTTGTTTCCGCTTGAAAAATTATAACGAAGTTCAAGATGTAGGATTAGAAAGTGAAGACTTTTTAAAATTATTATCAGGACTTGCGGATAAAAAGGGTATTGTCGTCAATGTTGTGGATGTATTTGACTTTGAAGGATCATTTATTAATGCAGTTAAACGTATTGTCGGAAACAAAAAAATCATTTTAGCAGCAAATAAATTGGATTTATTGCCGAAACAAATTAATAAACGTCGAGTTAAAGAATGGTTAAAACGAACAGCAAGAAAATATGGTTTGGAAGCTGACGATGTCGTATTAATTTCAGCTGAAAAAGGCTGGGGCATAGACGACTTATTATCATCAATTGCGAATATTCGAGAAAATGAAGATGTGTATATTGTAGGGACAACGAATGTTGGGAAATCTACATTGATTAATAAACTGATTGAAGCTAGTGTTGGTGAAAAAGATGTAGTAACAACTTCAAGATTCCCTGGAACAACTTTAGATATGATAGATATTCCATTAGATGAAACATCATTTATGTATGATACACCAGGTATTATTCAAGAGCATCAAATGACGCATTTAGTTAGTGAAAAAGAATTGAAAATTATTATGCCTAAGAAAGAAATAAAACAACGCGTATATCAATTAAACGAGGCGCAAACATTATTCTTCGGCGGTCTAGCGCGCATAGATTATGTATCAGGTGGTAAACGTCCGTTAGTTTGTTTCTTTTCTAATGACTTGAATATACATCGTACTAAAACGGAGAAGGCCAATGATTTATGGCGTAATCAACTTGGCGATTTATTAACGCCACCTGGAAATCCACAAAATTTTGATCTTAATGAGGTAAAGGCTGTTAGACTTGAAACAGGCAAAGAGAAACGTGATGTTATGATCTCTGGTCTAGGCTTTATAACTATAGGACCAGGAGCTAAAGTAATCGTTCGTGTTCCTAAAAATGTTGATGTTGTATTAAGAAATTCTATTTTATAAGGTGATTTAAAAAATGAAATTTGCAGTTATCGGAAATCCTATTTCACATTCCTTGTCGCCCGTTATGCATAGAGCAAATTTTAATTCTTTGGGATTAGATGATACTTATGAAGCTTTAAATATTCCAATTGAAGATTTTCATTTAATTAAAGAAATTATTTCAAAAAAAGAATTAGATGGCTTTAATATCACAATTCCTCATAAAGAGCGTATCATACCGTATTTAGATCATGTTGATGAACAAGCGATTAATGCAGGTGCAGTTAATACTGTTTTGATAAAAGATGGCAAGTGGATAGGGTATAATACAGATGGTATTGGTTATGTAAAAGGATTGCACAGCGTTTATCCAGATTTAGAAAATGCATACATTTTAATTTTGGGAGCAGGTGGTGCAAGTAAAGGTATTGCTTATGAATTAGCAAAATTTGTAAAGCCCAAATTAACTGTTGCGAATAGAACGATGGCTCGTTTTGAATCTTGGAATTTAAATATAAACCAAATTTCATTGGCAGATGCTGAAAAGTATTTAGCTGAATTCGATATCGTTATTAATACAACACCAGCGGGTATGGCTGGAAATAACGAAAGTATTATTAATTTAAAGCATCTTTCTCCCAATACTTTAATGAGTGATATTGTTTATATACCGTATAAAACACCTATTTTAGAGGAAGCAGAGCGCAAGGGAAACCATATTTATAATGGCTTATATATGTTTGTTTACCAAGGTGCGGAAAGCTTTAAAATTTGGACTAATAAAGATGCTGATATTAATTCTATGAAAACAGCAGTTTTACAACAATTAAAAGGAGAATAACATATGCTTACTGGCAAACAAAAAAGATACTTAAGAAGTTTAGCACACAACATTGATCCGATTTTTCAAATTGGAAAAGGCGGTATCAACGAAAACATGATTAAACAAATAGATGATACGTTAGAAAACAGAGAATTGATTAAAGTACATGTACTACAAAATAACTTTGATGATAAAAAAGAATTAGCTGAAACATTAAGCGAAGCTACGCGTAGTGAATTAGTGCAAGTGATTGGATCTATGATCGTGATTTATAGAGAATCTAAAGATAATAAAGAAATTGAATTGCCATAATAATGAAAAAGATAGTGCTTTACGGCGGTCAGTTTAACCCTATCCATACTGCACATATGATAGTAGCTAGCGAAGTATTTCATGAATTACAGCCAGATGAATTTTATTTTTTACCTAGTTTTATGTCTCCATTGAAAAAGCACCATGATTTTATAGACGTTCAGCACAGATTAACAATGATACAGATGATTATCGACGAGCTTGGTTTTGGAAATATTTGCGACGATGAAATTAAACGTGGTGGTCAAAGCTATACCTATGACACAATCAAGACTTTCAAGGAGCAGCACAAAGACAGTGAGTTGTACTTTGTTATTGGGACGGATCAGTATAACCAACTAGAGAAATGGTATCAAATTGAATACTTAAAAGAAATGGTTACTTTTGTAGTTGTAAATCGAGACAAAAATAGTCAAAATGTTGAAAATGGTATGATTGCAATTCAGATACCTAGGGTAGATATAAGTTCGACAATGATTCGACAAAGAGTTAGTGAAGGGAAGTCTATCCAAGTTCTTGTTCCTAAATCCGTTGAAAACTATATTAAGGGGGAAGGATTATATGAACATTGATAAAGCAAAACGGCTTGCAAAAGAGAAACTGCCAGAGAAACGTTATAATCATTCTTTAAGAGTTGCAGAAACAGCGATTAAATTAGCAGAAATTTATGATGGAGACACTAGTAAAGTAGAATTAGCAGGTGTATTACATGATTTCTGTAAATATGATGATTTAGGTAAAATGTATCAAATTGTTCGACAATACGAATTAGGTAATGATCTACTGAGTTATGGTAGTGAAATATTACATGGCCCAGTGTGTGCAGCAATCATGGAACATGAATATGGTATCAATGATGAGGAAGTATTAATGGCTATCAAATACCATACTACGGGACGTCAACAAATGACAAAAACTGAAAAACTGATTTTTATTGCAGATTACATCGAACCTGGTAGAACAATCCCAGGAGTTGATGATATTCGAGATATGGCATACAATCAAGATAGTTTAGATAAGACAATTTATGAAATTTCTAAACGCACAGTACTATTTTTAATACAGAAAGATATTACGGTATATAATAAGACAATTGACTGTTTAAATTATTATAACTATAGTGACGAAAGAATAAAGGATGATTAAATGAATTCACAAGAATTATTAGCAATTGCTGTGGATGCAATTGACAATAAAAAAGGCGAAGATACGATTTCTTTAGAAATGAAAGGTATCAGCGATATGACAGATTATTTTGTTGTAACGCACGGAAATAATGAACGACAAGTTCAAGCGATTGCTAGAGCGGTGAAAGAAGTAGCCAATGAACAAAATATAGAAGTAAAACGTATGGAAGGATACAATGAAGCACGTTGGATATTAATTGACTTAGCTGATGTTGTGGTTCATGTTTTCCATAAAGACGAAAGAAATTATTATAATATTGAAAAGTTATATCAAGATGCACCATTAGAATCATATGGTCAGGTTGCGTATTAATTATGTCGCAATATGCAGAAATGAGCCTAGTGTACGATCAATTGACTCAAGATCAACCATATGAAAAATGGTTTGAAATTGTAAAAAATCACTGCAAAGATGAATCAAATATTTTAGATGTTGGATGCGGTACTGGTAGTTTAACAGTTCAATTAGAAGCTTTAGGTAATGTTACTGGTATGGATTTAAGTGTTGATATGTTGACTGTTGCAGCTCAAAAATCAGCAAATGTAAATTGGCTTGAAGGAGATATGACATCTTTTGATTTGCAACAACAATTTGATATCATCACTATTTTTTGTGACTCTCTAAATTATTTGCAAGATGAAACTGCAGTTATTGAAACATTCATCAACGTTTATCATCATCTGACTGATTCAGGTGTATTTATTTTTGATGTACATACTGTTTATAAAATGATGACTTTGTTTAATAATCAAAGTTATATTGATGATAAAGGGGACATTTTTTTAGCATGGGATGCTGTGCAAGGAGATCTACCTTTAAGTGTTTATCATGATATGACATTTTTCATTCGACATGAAGATGAAACATATTCAAGATTTGATGAGTCTCATTTTCAGAGAACATTTGATGAAAAGACATATTTGTCTTGGTTAGCTCAAGTTGGTTTTAAACATGTTGAAACATTTACTGATTTTAATATAGATGAACATAATGAAGATGCAGAAAGATTGTTTTTCATTGCGAAAAAATAAAAGTAAAACCACTCGCTCAGACGTGTATAAAGTTGAGGAGTGGTTTTATTGTATCAATTTTTATTACGCTATAAAGATTTTTTAACTCAATGGAAGTTATATATTATAAGTGCTGTTGTTTTAATTATGGTATTAATTGGTTTTATATTCTGGAGACAAGATGATTATACTTCAAGAGATTTTGAAAATAAAGATACTGCTCTGAAACAAAGCACTAGTGAAAATAGTAGTTTGTCCAAATTAGAAGATGTCCAGGCCAAAGATGGAGATAATTCCAAAAATAAAGGTCCTGTATATGTCGATATAAAAGGTGCTGTTAAACACCCTAATGTTTATAAAATGACATCTAAGGATAGAGTAGTTGATTTACTTGATAAAGCACAATTATTGGATGATGCAGATGTAAGTCAAATTAATTTGTCTGAAAAATTAACAGATCAAAAAATGATTTTCATTCCTCATAAAGGACAAAAGAATGTTGAACCACAATTTGGAGAAAACAGTGTGCACGTAAAAAATGGGAACACAAATAATACTAAAGTAAATTTAAATACGGCATCTGTATCAGAATTGATGTCTGTTCCTGGAGTAGGGCAAGCTAAAGCTAATGCAATTGTTGAATATCGCAACCAACAAGGTGCATTTCAAGAAATTGACGATTTGAAAAAAGTAAAAGGTTTTGGAAGTAAAACTTTTGATAAACTGAAATCTTATTTCACGACATAATGGATTATTTTAATTGCAAATTTTATTTTTTGTGATTAACCTTATATTATTAGAAAATGTTACTAAATTTTAAGTATGGAAGGTGAACATCTTGGAAAGAATCAAATGGGAAGAATATTTTATGGCACAAAGTCATTTGCTAGCATTACGTTCAACTTGTCAAAGATTATCTGTAGGTGCAACGATTGTTAAGGATAATCGTATTATTGCTGGTGGTTATAATGGCTCTGTAGCTGGCGAGGTGCATTGTATAGATGAAGGATGTTTAATTGAAGATGGACATTGTATCAGAACGATACATGCAGAAATGAATGCTTTATTACAATGTGCAAAACAAGGTGTATCTACTGAAGGTGCAACAATCTATGTTACTCATTTTCCATGCCTAAATTGTACAAAGTCAATTATTCAAGCAGGTATAAAGCGTATCTACTATGCAGAAGATTATCATAACCATGAATATGCAACTAAATTACTCAAACAATCTGGTATTGAATTTAAAAAAATTCCATTTTCACCAGAATATGTTGCTAAATATCTGACTAAAGGTTAATGTTTTGCTGTATGTCGCGTTATCAATGATTGTAGGAGTACTTTGGAATTCTAGCAAAGTGCTCTCTACATTTCTTTTCATTTTACTTTTGTATATTGCTTATCGTAAAAATAAAATCGTTTATGCCCCTATTTCTCTCTTTTTAATCATTTTCTCCTCATGGTATTTACATTATTCACAACAAGCAATATTTAATTATATCAATTATATTGAACGTAATTCTCAGTTTAATGAGCGTGCTCAAGTAATCCAAATTCAACGTCAAGGTAGTGACACATATAAAGGTAGATTAAGTTTAAAAAATGAAATATATCCTTTCTTTTTAACAAATAAAAAGAATTTTGATTTAAAGAAAATTGAAAGTCGTAATTGTATTGTTAAAGGACAATTCAAAGTTAATGACAATAAGTTTGTAACTCTTAAATTACAAAGTATAGTTGTACAAAGCTGCCTAGAATCGAACCGGTCTAATTTAATTGAGAAACATAAACAGTTTATAATGAATCGAATTTATGATTCGGGTATTAAGTTTCCGGATCGTATTATGGCATTGATTACTGGTGACGTAAAAGAAATTAATGAGCAATTTAAGGAACGTGTTAAAGAAATAGGTATATATCATTTGCTGGCAGTTAGTGGCTCGCATATAGCTGCAATTGTATTATTAATTTACCAACCTTTAAAACGATTAAATTTACCTTTATTTGTCATTAAAGGAATTACAATCATTGTATTAGCTTTATTTGCTCAATACACAAATTATGCACCTAGTGCTGTAAGAGCTATAATAATGACAACGCTTGTACTGCTTATTACTAAGCAAATTAAAATAAAGGGTATTCAACTATTAGCATTTGCATTTATAATTATGTTTATTTTAAATCCGCTAGTTGTTTATGATATTGGATTTCAATTTTCATTCATCATTTCATTTTTTATTATGCTGCTTTTCCCTTTTTTACAGCAATTGTCAAAGTTACAATCATTATTCATAATTACGTTTATTGCACAATTAGCTTCATTTATCGTTGCCATTCCAAACTTTCATCAACTTCAATGGGTGGGATTTTTATCTAATTTGATTTTTGTACCGTACTATTCGATTATATTGTTTCCGCTATCTATTTTATTCTTTATTACAAGTCATTTTATTGTGGGATTAACGCCGCTAAATTACTTGGTTGACCTAAGTTTTAATTTTCATGACTGGTTACTAGACTTATTCACAAGAATCAAGCAATCACATTTTTCTGTTCCCAAGTTTAATGATTGGATATTTATAATATTTATAATTTCTGTTTATTACATATTTTGGTTATTGGCTAAACGTAAATATATATTGGTTACGTTTTGGACTATAATTATTCTGACATTATTAATAACGCTTCCAACAAATTCACATCACAAAATTACAATGTTAAATGTGGGACAAGGAGACAGTATTTTATATGAAGGTGGTAAGAACCAAAATGTATTGATTGATACAGGTGGGAAAGTGTTTGATGATACTAAACAACCTAGTTATTCAATTTCTAAATATCATATTTTACCAACGTTAAATGAAAGAGGGATAAATGAATTAGAGTACCTAATTTTAACACATCCACACAATGACCATATTGGCGAAGTGGAATATATTATTAGTCATATTAAAATTAAACATATAGTGATATACAATAAAGGATATAGTAGTAATACATTGATGTTATTATCGAAATTAAGCCATAAGTACAACATTAAACTTATGGATGTAAGACAAGTTAGTAGTTTTAAACTTGGAGATAGTAGTTTTCTATTTTTTGATAGTTTTATTCCAAATAGCCGAGATAAAAATGAATATTCGATTATTACTATGATTACATATCAAAATAAAAAAGTTTTATTAATGGGCGATGCTAGTAAAAATAATGAATATTTACTACTAAAAAAATATAACTTGCCGGAGATTGATATTTTAAAAGTAGGACATCATGGGAGCAAGACAAGTAGTTCTAAAGAATTTATAGAGATGATTAAGCCTAAAATAAGTTTGATTTCTTCTGGGAAGAACAATATGTATCATCTTCCTAACATAGAAGTTGTTAAACGATTGCAAAGGATTCGCAGTCGCATTTACAATAGTCAACAAAACGGTCAAGTTACAATTGACTTAGATGATAATTTAAAAGTTGATTCAAACTCTTATAGAAATGCAAGTGGTTTATAGATACAGAAACATGATATAATCTATTGATGTGTTAAACGAATGAAAGGGTGTACTGAATGAGCGACAATATTGTAGCTATTTATGGAGATGTGCCTGAATTGGTTGAAAAACAAAGTGCAGAAATCATATCACAATTTTTGAAAAGTGATAGAGATGACTTTAACTTTGTGAAATATAATTTATACGAAACAGAGATTGCACCAATTGTTGAAGAAACATTAACATTGCCTTTCTTTTCAGATAAAAAAGCAATTTTGGTTAAAAATGCATATATATTTACAGGTGAAAAATCACCAAAAGATATGGCTCACAATGTAGATCAATTAATAGAATTTATTGAAAAATATGATGGCGAAAATTTGATTGTCTTTGAGATATATCAAAATAAACTTGATGAAAGAAAAAAGTTAACTAAAACTCTAAAAAAGCATGCAAGACTTAAAAAAATAGAGCAAATGTCTGAAGAAGAAATAAAAAAATGGATTCAAAGTAAATTAAATGAGAATTTCAAAGATATCAAAAGAGATGCATTAGATTTATTTATTGAGTTGACAGGTATTAACTTTAATATTGTCTCACAAGAGATAGAAAAGTTGATTTTATTTTTAGGCGATAGACCAACAATCAATAAGCAGGATGTTAACCAAATTATTAATAGAAGTTTAGAACAAAATGTATTTTTACTGACTGAATACATTCAGAAAAGAAATAAAGAACAAGCAATTCATTTAGTAAAAGATTTAATAACTATGAAAGAAGAACCTATTAAATTACTTGCACTAATTACAAGTAATTACCGATTATTTTATCAATGTAAGATTCTGAGTCAAAAAGGATATAGTGGACAGCAAATTGCTAAAACAATAGGCGTACATCCATACAGAGTAAAATTAGCGTTAGGACAAGTAAGACATTATCAACTTGATGAATTATTGAATATTATAGATGCTTGTGCGGAAACTGATTATAAACTTAAATCATCATATATGGATAAACAGTTAATACTGGAATTATTCATTCTATCTTTATAAAAAATAAAAGTTCAAGCATGCGCTTGAACTTTTATTTAAAAAGATTATTTATTTGCAGTCATTAATTGTGATTTAATACGGTCAGCTTTGTTTGAATGTATTAAATTACTTTGAGCAGCTTTGTCTACTAACTTAACTGCTAAGCTTACTAATTCATTTTTATTATCAGCGTTATTTGAAACAGCTGTTTTAGCGTTTTTAACTGCTGTACGCATTGCACTCTTTTGTGAAATGTTGCGTGCTTCAGCTTTTTCAGTTGTTTTTACACGTTTAATTGCAGATTTGATATTTGCCATTTCTGTCACCTCCTAAAAGTGAGTTCATCTTATCAAAATTTTATTTGATTACAACAAGAAATATTTTAACAAAAGTCTAACCGTTGTGCAATCATTTATTTGATGGGGTTAGCTTAAAATTTTGCAGATTTAATAAATTGTGTTGGAAACACAATCAATACGTTTTATAATTATAAGTACGTAATTAACATATTAACATATCGCAAGTATGTATTTAAATAAAGATTGTTATAATTTCAAAGTTCATCCAAGATTATGGCGTTTGCATTTACCTATTAAAAACGTTATTATATCAAAGATGCGAAAGATAATACGGGTTTATTTTATGAAAGTGAGAAGGATAAAATGGATAATGAGCAACGCTTAAAAAGAAGAGAGAATATAAGGAATTTCTCGATTATAGCACATATTGACCACGGAAAATCTACATTGGCTGATAGAATTTTAGAAAATACCAAATCAGTTGAAACAAGAGATATGCAAGATCAGTTACTAGATTCAATGGATTTAGAAAGAGAACGTGGTATTACAATCAAATTAAACGCAGTACGTTTAAAGTACGAAGCTAAAGATGGAAATACTTATACATTCCATTTAATCGATACGCCTGGACACGTCGATTTTACATATGAAGTGTCACGTTCTTTGGCAGCTTGTGAGGGCGCGATTTTAGTAGTAGATGCGGCTCAAGGTATCGAAGCACAAACATTAGCAAATGTTTATTTGGCATTAGATAATGAGTTAGAGTTATTGCCTGTTATTAACAAAATTGATTTACCTGCTGCAGAACCTGAACGCGTGAAACAAGAAATTGAAGATATGATAGGTTTAGACCAAGATGATGTTGTTTTAGCAAGTGCTAAATCTAACATTGGAATTGAAGAGATACTTGAGAAAATAGTTGAAGTTGTGCCAGCTCCAGATGGTGACCCAGAAGCACCACTAAAAGCGTTAATTTTTGATTCTGAGTATGATCCATATAGAGGGGTAATTTCATCGATAAGAATTGTAGACGGTGTTGTTAAAGCCGGAGATAAAATTCGAATGATGGCCACTGGTAAAGAGTTCGAAGTAACAGAAGTTGGAATTAATACACCTAAGCAGCTTCCAGTTGATGAATTAACAGTTGGTGATGTTGGTTATATTATTGCAAGTATTAAAAATGTTGATGATTCTAGGGTTGGTGACACAATCACATTAGCTAGTAGACCTGCATCAGAACCATTGCAAGGTTATAAGAAAATGAATCCAATGGTATATTGCGGACTGTTCCCGATAGATAACAAAAATTATAATGATTTAAGAGAAGCATTAGAAAAATTACAATTGAATGATGCATCGTTAGAATTCGAGCCTGAATCATCACAAGCATTAGGTTTTGGTTATAGAACTGGTTTCTTAGGTATGTTACACATGGAAATAATTCAAGAAAGAATTGAAAGAGAATTTGGCATTGAATTAATTGCAACCGCACCATCTGTAATTTATCAATGTATTTTAAGGGACGGTTCAGAAGTGACGGTTGATAACCCAGCACAAATGCCAGATCGTGATAAAATTGATAAAATATTTGAGCCATATGTTCGTGCAACTATGATGGTTCCAAATGACTATGTAGGTGCAGTAATGGAATTATGTCAACGTAAACGTGGACAATTTATAAATATGGACTATTTAGATGATATTCGTGTAAATATTGTTTATGAATTACCTTTAGCTGAAGTTGTATTTGATTTCTTCGATCAACTTAAATCTAATACCAAAGGATATGCATCATTTGATTATGAGTTCATCGAAAATAAAGAAAGTAATTTAGTGAAGATGGATATTTTATTAAACGGTGATAAAGTGGATGCGCTAAGCTTCATAGTTCATAGAGATTTTGCATATGAACGTGGTAAAGCATTAGTTGAAAAACTTAAAACGTTAATTCCAAGACAGCAATTTGAAGTGCCTTTACAGGCTGCAATAGGACAAAAAATTGTAGCACGTACAAATATTAAATCAATGGGTAAAAATGTTTTAGCTAAATGTTATGGCGGTGACATAAGCCGTAAACGTAAATTACTTGAAAAACAAAAAGCAGGTAAAGCTAAGATGAAAGCAGTTGGTAATGTTGAAATTCCACAGGATGCTTTCTTAGCTGTATTGAAAATGGATGACGAATAATTTTTAAAAAATCTATTAACAATTTACAATGAATAAAGTTTAATAACTAAAAAGAGGGAGCCTAGGATAAATTAACGTCCTGGGCTTTACAATGTTATATTGGCAGTCATCGACAGAGTTAAAATGAGCTTATAACAATGGGGCCCCAACACAGAGAATTTCGAAAAGAAATTCTACAGGCAATGCGAGTTGGG
>OBUW01000364.1_pt1 | contig 27415 bp, 10 predicted proteins | sample 1475761 | NCBI WGS metagenome assembly OBUW01 (sample SAMEA2579908, study PRJEB22360) | human gut metagenome | biome: human gut; feature: human-associated habitat; material: faeces | place: Denmark | collected 2008/2010
ACTGAGTCAGTACCACCTGGAGGAGCAGTAACTGTAGTAGTAGTAGCAAAGGATTGAGACCAATACTCGGTTGTAGTGACAGTTGGATTTGGTGGTTCTCTGATAATTACTGAGTCAGTGCCTCCTGGAGGAGCGGTGACTGTAGTAGTAGTAGCAAAGGACTGTGACCAATACTCGGTGGTGGTGACAGTTGGATTTGGAGGTTCTCTGATAATTACTGAGTCAGTACCACCTGGAGGAGCAGTAACAGTAGTAGTAGTAGCAAAGGACTGTGACCAATATTCAGTGGTGGTTACAGTTGGGTTTGGAGGTTCTCTGATAATTACTGAGTCAGTGCCTCCTGGAGGAGCGGTGACTGTTGTAGTAGTAGCATATGACTGAGACCAATATTCGGTAGTGGTTACAGTTGGATTTGGTGGTTCTCTAATGATAACGGTATCAGTGCCTCCCGGTGGACCAGTCACAGTAGTTGTAGTAGCATATGATTGAGACCAATATTCAGTAGTGGTAACCGTGTAATTTGGTGGTTCTCTAATAATCACAGTAGCGGTACCTCCTGGTGGTGCAGTCACAGTTGTAGTAGTAGCATATGACTGAGACCAATATTCGGTAGTGGTTACAGTTGGATTTGGTGGCTCCCTAATGATAACAGTAGCGGTACCTCCTGGAGGAGCAGTCACGGTAGTTGTGGTTGCATAAGATTGTGACCAGTACTCAGTTGTTGTAACTGTTGGGTTTGGAGGTTCTCTAATAATCACAGTGTCAGTGCCTCCCGGTGGACCAGTCACAGTAGTTGTAGTAGCATAAGATTGGGACCAGTATTCAGTTGTGGTAACCGTGTAATTTGGTGGCTCTCTAATAATCACAGTGTCAGTGCCACCTGGTGGAGCAGTCACAGTAGTTGTGGTTGCGTAAGATTGGGACCAGTACTCAGTTGCTGTAACTGTTGGGTTTGGAGGTTCTCTAATAATTACAGTGTCAGTACCTCCTGGTGGACCAGTGACTGTAGTGGTTGTAGCATAGGACTGAGACCAGTACTCAGTAGTTGTCACAGTATAGTTTGGTGGCTCTCTGATGATAACAGTAGCGGTACCTCCTGGTGGGGCAGTTACAGTAGTTGTAGTAGCATATGACTGAGACCAATACTCGGTGGTGGTAACTGTTGGACTTGGAGGTTCTCTAATAATCACAGTGTCAGTGCCTCCCGGTGGACCAGTAACAGTAGTGGTAGTTGTATAAGATTGAGACCAGTATTCAGTAGTAGTAACCGTGTAATTTGGTGGTTCTCTAATAATCACAGTAGCGGTACCTCCTGGTGGTGCAGTCACAGTTGTAGTAGTAGCATATGACTGAGACCAATATTCGGTAGTGGTTACAGTTGGATTTGGTGGTTCTCTAATGATAACGGTATCAGTGCCTCCCGGTGGACCAGTCACAGTAGTTGTGGTTGCATATGACTGAGACCAATATTCGGTAGTGGTTACAGTTGGATTTGGTGGCTCCCTAATGATAACAGTAGCGGTACCTCCTGGAGGAGCAGTCACGGTAGTTGTGGTTGCATAAGATTGTGACCAGTACTCAGTTGTTGTAACTGTTGGGTTTGGAGGTTCTCTAATAATCACAGTGTCAGTGCCTCCCGGTGGACCAGTAACAGTGGTGGTGGTAGCATAAGATTGGGACCAGTATTCAGTTGTGGTAACCGTGTAATTTGGTGGCTCTCTAATAATCACAGTGTCAGTACCACCTGGAGGGGCAGTAACAGTGGTGGTGGTAGCGTACGATTGAGACCAGTATTCAGTTGTGGTGACAGTATAATTAGGTGGCTCTCTAATAATCACAGTGTCAGTGCCACCTGGTGGAGCAGTCACAGTAGTTGTGGTTGCGTAAGATTGGGACCAGTACTCAGTTGCTGTAACTGTTGGGTTTGGAGGTTCTCTAATAATCACAGTGTCAGTACCACCTGGAGGGGCAGTTACAGTAGTTGTAGTTGCGTACGACTGTGACCAATATTCAGTAGTAGTGACCGTGTAATTTGGTGGCTCTCTAATAATCACAGTGTCAGTGCCTCCCGGTGGAGCTGTGATAGTTGAGGTAGTGACATATGACTGAGACCAATACTCGGTTGTAGTGACAGTTGGATTTGGTGGTTCTCTGATAATAACCGTGTCAGTACCACCTGGAGGAGCGGTGACTGTAGTAGTTGTAGCATAAGATTGTGACCAATACTCGGTGGTGGTGACAGTTTGGTTTGGAGGTTCTCTGATAATTACTGAGTCAGTACCACCTGGAGGAGCAGTAACAGTAGTAGTAGTAGCATATGACTGAGACCAATACTCGGTTGTAGTGACAGTTGGATTTGGCAGTGGAACTTGCACAACGACAGTATCTATAGAATCAGTTGGATTGGTACGAGTTGTAGTGGTAGTGATTGTTCCTGTCCATTCACTGGTAACAGTTGTGGTAGTATGATATGGCACATCAACAATAACAGTAGCTGTTTCACCAATTGGTGCAGTTTTAGTCAGGTAGGAAGTAGTCACACCAACATATGAAGTTGTGATGGTGGTTGTTGGAATAGGTTGCAAAATTTCGATTGTTTTGGTTTTGTCAACACTTGGATTAAAAGGTAAAGTAGTGACAGCAGTAGTACTGTCAGTAACTGTTCGGGTTGTAGCAACAATGACAAAACCGTTAGAATTAGCTTCACTATTATTGTATCCTCTCAATCTTAAATTGAACGGCTTACTTTGTAAGGAACTACCAACACAGGCATAATCATTAGTATATCTTAATTGTCTGTTCTGGCCTGACACCAGAGTATATACGTCAAAAAATGGACGATAACCAGCGGGGACATTTTCATATGTGATAGAAATACCTGTAGATGAACAAGTTTTATTGTAACTTAATGAATCAGACGATACCGGAAAATTCCAATCATTTAATCCCTTTGTAATACCAACATGAACATTTGAACAGTCAATAGTAGTGTCACCAGTGAGAACTATGAACCCCATTGCACCAGATGTGTAGCCATTTGCACATTGTGGTGCCACATAAGTGATTGAAACTTTGTTAATACTTGGAATAAGTCTTGACGCTATGAAATATCCACTTGCATCTTCGTTTGTTTTCTCAAAATCAACGTCAATTGAGATTTTTTTATCACCATCATTAAAAGTAACTGTGTTGGTGCCAGCCTTAAAACATTGAGAACTTTCCAAATCAACCGATGAACCTGTTCCACCAACATTAAATGAAATTGGTAAAGTAACCGTACCCAAAGCCTTAATAGATGATGTTAAAGTATTGCTCACAGTACATTTTAATGAAGAAAATGTTGTAAATTCTTCACCTGAATAAAACTGACATGTAGCATATTTAACACCTTCAGCAGTCAAATCAACAGATGTTTGATCGGTAATAAATTTAAAAACACATGGCATATTCAATGTGAATGTGTCTCCTGGATTTGCACTAGTACCATCTAAAGACCAGCCCAAAACAGCATTCCAAGTTGGTCTATTTGGGCCCTTATAAGCATAATTACCAGCTCTTGTCCATGTCAACGAATCAAAACTATTGAAAACACCCGTAATAACTTTTGCAGTAGCAACTGATACACAGAGGCTTAGCAACAAAAATTGTAAAAGCATTTGAAATGTTTTGGTGATATCTTGTTAGTCTAGAATATTGTTTAAAAGTGGAAATTATAAAAAACCAATTGTTGTCCGAAATACCTATTTATATATAATTTCCATAAGGTTGTTGAAAACATCACTCACCCCCTCTTCTTGGCCATTCATTTGCAATTCAATTCAGTAATATGTTTATTAAAGCAAACTCCTAGTAAGCAAAATCTACAACACATGGTGTCTCCAAATATAGCTCTGCATTACTTTTCATGCGTCAATTGTTCTGTAAGAATTATTCATTAAATCATCTTATCTAATCCCAAAAAATTATTCATGCAGCATGCGTTGGGAATGTTGAATGCAGAAGCAGCAGAAACATCAGTGGATTCTTGTAAATTCTTGTAGTTTCAAAAATAGACCATTCGTATAAAAAGACTAGTCAGATGACACCAACAGCGTAATGCAAACATCATTGAAATTCAAACGTTCTAATTTAAGGTGAAAAAAATACCATCCTTAAATGAATCATTACTAATTTGTAATTGTAAAAATAAGTTAGTTCAGCATTTATACTGTAGAATACTATCAATTTGAGGCTTGCAGTTTATGTGAAAACGTTTTAGTATTTGAAGAAGTTAATGTAAGAAAAGGAATTTAAGAAAATTAAAAAAAAACATCCGAGAGGCGTGTTAATCGGTTCAAAATTTCGTGTGTTGATCTTCCTCTACTTCTTCTTCTTGCTTTGTACGATGTATGTTTCTTCGTTTTTGACAAATTTATTAGCTCCTATGATGATAATAATTGACATACTTTCATTATTGCATAATCCTCATCATCTACATTGTTATAAGATTATCTCCAATTGTTGTGTGTGGTAATGTAAGTTGATTGAAATATATTATATATTCATCAATGGTTTGTGATCTTCGTTATATTGACATATTATGTTATGTCTCTAATACATGAAAAGAAAAATAAAAGAAGGAATGATAATTCCGAAATATTTGAACAATGACACAAGGCGAGTCTTGTCTGGTTTGGTTTGAAATTATAACACAAATATTCATATGTATATTAGTTTCTTTTGGTTAAAAATAAAAAAAATGGAAAGTTGTAACGTGTTTCATTTTGTTGAGCCATATTGTTTAAACAATAAGGAAATTGAAATAAAAAAAGAAACGTAGAATACTATTACGAACCATCTCTTCAAACTAAAGACAATTCAAAGAAAGTAACGATCAGATCGATCGCGATTTGCTCAAAAATGTTTGGGCTAAAGGTATATACATGCTATTTTGAGGAGGCTTGATAAGATCTACAAATTATAAAACCCCTTGGGGAAAATAATTACATTATGGTACAAATCACTTTTTTGTATTATACGAGTGAATATCGAAAGAATCATTTATTTTCAGGTGTTATTGTCTTTAGACAATTAAGAATAAAATATTATTGCTTCTCCATCTCTTCTTCTTCTTCCTCCTCCTAGACCTCCTTTGAATCAGTTCGGACGGAACACTTTGTGCAATGAGAAAAATCCATTGTTTTTCTCAATTTAGCAAATGGTTGTCTTTGTTTGTTGTCTCATCTCCTTTTCACTTGCACTTGTGTTATACAGCCTGATCCTCCTTTATTACTGAAATTGATTAATAGTTCATGTGCGTTGAATAACAAGAGAGGAAACACATTTTTGTAAAAACAATAGTCATCAGTGGGAAATTATTGTTGTGAAAATTTTCTTTTACACTGATGATTCTTGTCATCATGCCATGTACTTACAGTTATTAGCTGATAGGAATATGGTTATGTTTGTGGGTCATTAGCATATATTGTGGATTGGTGATGTCGTCATTGTTCCAAAATATATATTCTTCATCACCTTTTACGAAATATGAACATTTTTCCACAGTTTGAACAATTTTCAAACTCCGTTTAGTAATTTTTCTATTATAATACAATATTGGTGTTGAAAACATTCTCCTTTAATCTTTTTGGTAAGGCTCTTAAGCTATCTCCGTAGATAAATCAACAGTTACAATTATTATTAAATCTCTTACGATTATCCTCAAATGAAAATTTGTACAACTAATTAAGATGTATTTGTAATAATGTATTAATGAGTACTATAGTGGTGAAAGGAGATAAGTTAAAGGATATACCATTATCAAAGTGCATTGGTGTTCTATTATTGGATATAAATTTGTATATTGGAACCACACAAAAGACAACTAAAGTTTTGTGTTATTAATTGCAAACAAAAAGAATAGGTCGTGTAATCTAGCTACATATTTTATTTGTTTTTGCAGATGCAACAACAACAACGACAAGAACATCAACAATATCATGATACCCACCCCGCCTCCTCTCAGATAAACTAAAGCATATTGTGATTGATATTTTTTAAAGAAATTGTGTTCCTTTTTTATTGAATTTGACAAGCCAGTTTTATCTATGAATACGTTTGCAAACGGTTAGTACACTTTTATTTAGTTACTTTTAAAATTATAAATGTTGAAAATTTTTGAACCAAAATTGGTGCGAAAATAGTTTGAATGAATTGGGAATAGTACGAAACATGGCTATATCAATTGGTTAATTGGTCTAAATCATCAACATTTTATCCATGTAAACTTCTCTAAATCTATAATTTGAATGATAGAATTATATAAAACAGAAGAGTGAGTTTTGTAACTATAAAGAAGGTACGATATTTTACCTAATATAATACATATATACTATTTTTTATACAAAAATCTATGTAATCAACTCAATTGATTTCCTATCAATTCTTGTCATATCATCATCTTCATCATTATCATAATTAAACTCAGTCATCTCAACTCTTCCAGCAGTTTCTTCTATATCAAATTGTTGAATTACTTGATAATCATTCAATTTATCAACTAATTTTTCGAATTTATCAATTATTAAATCATTTAATATAAATCGATCGATGAATCCCGTCATTAAAGTCTCGTCTTGATTACTAACAATTATCAAATTATTTAGATGCAATTTTTCAAACATTTCAATAATTAATAAAATTGGAGTTTTTTCATTAATTATCAATGTGGATTGTATTGGATGCACATTAATCAGAACAACTTGTGGTTGTTTTCTTTGCAATAATAATTGTTCAACTCGTTCAGGAATATCAACACCGTGGTTGATTTGAAATGAAATTGGTGAATTTGAATCAATTTCTCGATTTGATAATGATAAAAATAATTGATTTAACAATTGTGATTTAGGAATATATCCTACTATAATTGGGTTATTATAATTAATAATCATTGGATAACCTTCATGACAATCGTTATTAATAAATGAGTTTAACGAGTTCAAGGTAAACTGTTCCTGTTCTTGATCAGGTAATAAACACAAACATTTAACATCTAATAAGGGGATCATTGATGAAGCAATATTAATATTGGGTAATTTCGATTTTATTGTACTAGTTAAATTCTGAAATGAAATCAATCCAGTCCCCTTACCTTGATTAATCAATTGGTTTCCATTGTCATAAAAATTGCTGTTAAGGTGGTTATTGGTAGTAACACCTTCTACACCATCACTCGATTGGTTGAAATTATTTTGGAGCCAAGTATCATAAATATTATTTGGTGTCAACCAATCACTAACAAATTTCGATGTCATTACTCCACCCATAATTGGTAAAACATATGTCACTGCACCAGTCATTTCAAACATTATTACTACCACTGACATTGTCAATTTGGTGACTCCAGTCATGAAGGATGCAGCACCAATGACAGCATATGAACTTGGTGACACAAGACATGAATCAGCAGTACAAGTTGCCAAACTTTCCCAATTAAATTTCAGTTGTATAGCTTGAGTGATTATTCCTAAAAATCTACCAGTCATGGCACCCATTACTAAACTTGGCATTAAAATCCCCCCAGGTAAATCCAATCCAAAAGTATAACAAGTTAACCAGAATCCTTCTATCATAATATATAATAGCTTAAATAATGCTACTCCATTGGAATCTTGACAAATGAAATCTTTACTTGTTGACAAATTTGAGTTATCGTTATCTTTGGTGCAGCTTTTAAATAATAAATTCAATAATGCATTTAAAGGTAGTTTTGATATTTCAAATGGGAAATTTATAATTGTTGTGATTAAAACAATCAATAAGATTTCCAAAATTGAGCCATATTTATAATCAACTTTCAATAAATTACATAATCGGTGTCGAATCAAGCTTCTGATTTTAATATTAGAAAATTTCCCATTAAATTTAATAAAATAATGACCATAAACCCCACCCATTATCCCTAGCATTATAAATGGAATGATTTCAACAAATAACCAACTAAAATTACCAAAATTGACTTGAAATAAAACTTGTTCATTAAAATTTCTTCCATCAGTAAATATTTTAAATCCAGTCAAGATAATTGTAGCTACTGTGGCGGAAACAAATGAATTCCACATGATCCTTGTGGGGATGAAATAACTAGGCATACTTTCTAAAACAAATAATACTCCACCAATAGGGGAATTGAATGCCACTGATATACCGGTCGCAGTAGCAGCAGTTAATAATTCTCTTCGAATTGCTTCATTTTGATTACTATAATACTTAGAAATGATTTCATAAATGATATTGAAAACACAACATGAAATATGAACCAAAGGGCCTTCTTTACCTAACCATAATCCGGAACTAACAACAAATATTAAGGCAATACTTTTCAGAAGTAAAGTTTTAAATCCCAAATATTGATCAATTTTCAAATTAAATCCAGATATAATTAGTTTAATTTCTGGTATACCCGATTGACGAATCATATATGCTCGATTATACGTTAAATATCCAGCTATTATACCAAACGCAAGGGCCAAAATTAAATAAATTGGGAAATTAATTATAAATTTAACAATTGGATTGCGTATGGTGAAAAATATTTGATCCCAATTGTACCAATCCTCGACAGGGCAAGTCATATAAGGATTTAATAAAGTCCAAGAATCTTTAGAACTAAAACATATCCCCTTTTTAAAATCATTTAGTGATACTTGAATCAAATCAATGGCTGATGTGAAATAACCCAATATAATGGCAGAAAAAATCAAAATGATCCATTTATTGGTTAGAAAAACAGATGGATTTCTTGAAATTATAATTGATTCCTTTGACCAATCAATAAATGTATTTTCTTCGTATTGAGAATGATGGGAAGTTTCATGAACTTCTGAAGATTGATGAATATGGAGACTGTTGTTGTTATTATTATTGGTATATGTTAATATCGGTATTTCATCAGTTGAATAGGTTATACTATAAGATGATGACGATGTTGTGGAGGAAGAAGAAGTAGTAGTAGTAGTAGCCGTATTTGCACCTCTATCAAGGCCACTCATATTTACTCTATAGTTTGTCTAGTATTGAGTTATTTAAACAATCTTATATATGAAGAAGAAAGAAAACTTCAATCTTCATTCCAACCCTCGAAAGGAAAGGAGCCCAAAAAAGAAAAAAAAACTATCAACAAATTCAAAGAAAAAAAAAAAAGAAAACTCAATTCATTAACAAATCGTCATCTCATTTCAATTGATTGTATCCTACCCTTCCCCCCTTCTCAATATAAGAATAGTAGTTGTTTAGTCAATTAATTTTCAAGAATTGTTTATATTGAGATTTTATTGTAATGTCATTCTTGGGTAGTTCGTCAACAGGAACATCGACCACAGCCACATCAAGTGCTGTTACTGGTCAAGAATTATTAAATGATATAACCATAAATAACCCACCGGAAGATTCAATTGAAGATATTTCATTCTCACCACAACAAGATTTATTAGCTGTAGCAAGTTGGGATAAAAAAGTTCGAATTTATGAAATTGATCCTAATTCAGGAAATAATATGGGTCGAGCAATGTATGAACATGAAGCTCCAGTTTTCAGTTCTCGATGGTCTATTGATGGGACGAAAATTATATCAGGTGGTGCCGACAATCAAGTGAAAATATTTGATTTGGCAACCCAGCAAGCCCAACAAATTGGACAACATGATTCTGCCGTTAAATCAGTTAGATACGTTGAATGTGGTCCAACAAATACTCAAGTTATTGCTAGTGGATCATGGGATAAAACATTAAAATATTGGGATATGAGATCACCTCAACCTGTTTCAACAATCAATTTACCAGAAAGAGTTTATTCGATGGATAATTCTCAGAAATTATTAGTTGTTGGATGTGCTGATAGACATATTAGTATAATTGATTTGAATAACCCTCAACAAATTTTCAAAAGTTCACAATCACCCTTGAAATGGCAAACTCGTTGTGTTTCATGTTATCCTCAAGCAAATGGATTTGCTGTTGGATCTATTGAAGGAAGATGTGCCATACAATACATTACAGAAAATGAACAGAAAAAATTTGGATTTTCATTTAAATGTCATAGAAAATCCGGTGGTAATACTACTGGTACCACTAATACTACTGGTGGTGCAGGTGCAGGCTTAAGAACCACAAGTAGTTCTAATGCCAATGAATCTCATGCATATTCAGTCAATGCCATCTCATTCCATCCTATATATGGTACATTCAGTACTGCTGGATCAGATGGTACATTTTGCTTTTGGGATAAAGATGCTAAGCAACGATTAAAATCGTTTCCTGAATTGCCAGGGGCAATATCTGCCACTGCATTTAATAAAACTGGTACTATATTTGCCTATGCGGTTAGTTATGATTGGTCATTGGGATATATGGGTAATAGACAAGATTATCCAAATATCATCAAACTACATGCAACTAAAGATTTAGAAATAAAACAAAAGAATAAAAGGTGATGGAATGAGGTGTGTTTTTTTGTATGTATGTAAATTAGTAGTAGTCATAAAATTTTTGATAAACAAAATAATATTAAACAAGACGCCACATAAGTAGCAACATCAGTGATGCTATAGTATCAAGTGTCATAACTACTGATTTTGAAAAATATACAAATATAAATGATGTAAATGAATTGAAATATGGGGGGGGGGGGATGGGGTGATGGGGTGACACTTTTACTATAAAAACAACAAAAAAAAAAGTTAGCTAATAGAAATCAAATATATGGTCTAGCCAAGATATATCTGATGCAAGAAGCATTAAGAAAGACAGTAATTGACATATTATTTAGTTGTTGACGGGAACATTATGTATGTATGAAGTAAAAGGGCAAGAAGTAGAGAGATCTTGAGAAATGTGTAACTAAAAATGCCAAAAATAACGCCGCAATCTGAATGCAGAGATTGCTGATGAGACACACACAGGCAAAAACCCACATAGATTTTGATTAGTCAATTTAGAATGCGGTCCTAGTTGTCGTTTCATAACATTTGTACTTATACATCCTTCATAAATAGGGAAAATAAATAGAATAAGAAAGTCATTATAATTTAATACTATTGTTCTCTTTTCTTGTTGGTCCTCCACCACCACCACCAGTAGTAGTAGTAGTAGTAGTAGTACTTGCAGTATGACAGATTGTTTAAAATCTCAAGGCGGAGGCGTGTCCAAGTGGTTAAAATAAAAAAAAACTATGACGGGCTGGCCGAAAAAAGAAATTGACTTGTGTCTGTCAGATTGTATGGAAGACAAAAGATATTTACTTTGTTTACACGACTAATAATTGGTGTTGTTTCTTCTCCTCCTCCTCCTCTCCCTCCCTCACCTTGTTTGTCTTTAACAATAATGAACAAACAATTGTCATCTATATATTTACTAATTAAACGTTGTTGTTTCAGATCTTTCTTGATTTGCGATTATAGCTAAATGATTACTTTGGGTCTTCCTATGTACTTATTGTAGAGAATCGGCTACCACAAATATATTCCTCCAGATACTTCTTCTTCTCTGCCGCCTTAGATGTCTGCAAAAAGAAAAAAAAAATAGTTGACATGAAAGAAAAGAAAAAACAGCACAGAAAAATCCTCTCTGCATTTTAAACCAAAGACAAAAAAAATACTCACACCTGTGGCTCAATTTTCATTAACCAAAATTGATTAATTGATACACCACTCAATTGTTATTATATATAAAGCTCAGCCCTAATCTTTTTCTTGACCTAACCCCAATTTATAGATTAAACTAAACTAGACCAATAAAAGACCTGTCTTCTGAGTGTGGGTGGTGGAGCATGCGTGAGTGTGTGTATCAACCAGAAAGAGAAACAAAAAAAGAACAACAACAACAAGTAACAAAAACTCAATCAGACAATTTGTATTACTTAAATGAGAAACAGAAGGAAAAAAAGTTGAAATATAAACCAATTATATAGCTGGATGGTCAGACAGACAACAAAATAATCGGACCCAAATGTAAATCCAACAAAACAACACAACTTACATCTTTTTTTTTCTTAATCTCAAGATTCAAATATTTTACAACCCTTTTTCTCTTCTTCTCTTTTTCTCTTTTTTTAATCAACCAATCTACATCTCACTCAACCTTCAATCTTTTTACTTAGAGTAAGAAGGAGTCATTTCTAATCATTCAAAAGTTTTGATTGATAAATTGCAAAAAGAAAAAAAGGAAAAAAGAAACAAAAGGAAAGAAACTTATCAACTTAGCAGCAAACTGACATTAAAGGCAGCCAAATCTGAGTCTGAAAGAAATTTGAAAAAGAAAAAAAAAAAGGGAACGAAAAATTAACATTCAGAAAAAAAAAATAAAATAAAAAAACTTACTTTCAAATCTTTCCCTCTCTCTCTATTACTTACCAACCCCCCCCATCTAACCAATTCATTCCATCCATCCATCCATTCAAGTTTAATCATTTCAACTTATAAGATATTTCATTCATTCTTATATCAGATTCTCTATAATCTTGAATTTATTTAAAAATCCCTCACTGACACCAAGTAGTTCAGCATCAACGGCTAGATCACACTGGCTATCTTACCCACTTTTATCAACGAACAGTATATCAAACTGCACTTTTTTTATACAAATTTGAAAAGTTCAACAAAAAACAACAATATTACTTTATATATATCCATTTGACAATTTTCATACATTTTTCCATTAAATCTGCTATATTTTGTTGCTTTTATTAATTCATTGGCTTTTTATTTTGTTTTGGTTTGTTTTGTTTCATTTGTTTTATTTTCCTTTAAAGAAATTTCATTATTATCTTCATATACATACATATATAACTCATAACTTCAATTATTGCTGGCAATGAATCATAAACAAGTACTACCAGAAAATGAACCGACATCAACAACAACAGCAACTCCATCATCATCCAATACTATGGTTCCCAACACAACTAAACAGGTTTTAAACTCGTTGATTTTGGATTTTTTGGTCAAACATCAATTTCAAGATACAGCAAAAGCATTTTCTAAAGAAAGTCCCAACTTGCCTTCTATTCCTCCTTTGATGGATTGTTCTCAAGGATTTTTATTGGAATGGTGGCAAGTTTTCTTTGATTTATTTCAAGTCAGATATGGAGACGGTAACAGTAATAATAACCCTAACAACAAGCTTTATCATGATTATCTCAGAGTCCAAGAAACTCAAAAACATCTTTTCAGTCAACTTCCTCTCATACAGCAGCAGCAACAACAACAACATCACTTTCAACAACAACAACAAGGGCAACAGGGACAGCCTTTCCTGCAGCAACAGCAAAGAGGAATCGGTGTTGCTAGTGGTATGCAAAATCAACAACATCAATTTGCACCACAGCATCAAGGCCAACCTCAAGGACCAGGTCAAACACCTCAACCGCCAGGTTCTGCAACTAACGCTAATTTCCCTATCAATATACCACCAAATCTGAATCCTCAACAACAAATTTTCCCCATTAATCAACAATTTGCTCAGATGCCAAATGGTCAAAATCAGCCTTCAATGGAACAACAACAAAGAATGGCAATGATGATGAAACAACAAGCAATGGCTGCACAAAGACAACAAATCCCAATGAATGGTTTAGATCCACAACAACAACAGCAAATGATGAATGCTGTAGGTGGTGGACCTGGTAATTTGAATTTGCAACAACAACTATTTTTACAACAACAACAGCAGCAGCAGCAACCCAAAACTACTTTCCAGCAACAAGCACAAAATCAAATGAACAATTTGCGTCAACAAGCTGCAATGGTTGCTCAGCAGCAGCAACAGCAACAGCAACAGCAACAGCAACAGCAACAACAACAGGGTCAGTTGCAAGGCAATTTGACATCAGCAATGGGTGATTCATCTCTGAAGAATAACTCTCCTGTTGGTGCAAGATCAAATCAACAGCTGACTCCACAACAAAATGCTGCACCAGCTCCACTGCCACATCCTTCTCAACAAGGTCAAGCACAAGCTCAACATAACTTCCAGAGCCAACAACAACAACAACAACAGCAAATGACTAAGATGGCTGGGTCTCAAGGAATGAAAAAGAATGGTCAGATGTCAAACGGCACTAGTAATAACAGTAGTGGCAGAAACAATAATGCTCTACGAGATTATCAAAATCAATTAATGTTATTAGAAAGACAGAATAAAGAGAGATTAGAATTTGCTAGAAACACTGGTAATTCCGACTCCAACCCATTGAGTAATGGAATGATGTTTGCCGGTCAAAATCAATATTCAAATTCAAATCAAAATCAAAATCAACTTCCTCCTAATCAACAACAACCAACTCCAGCAACTTTCCACCCACCACCTCCGCCAACAACTGCAAATGGTCCTCAGGGACAATTTAATCAAAAACCATCACCTGCAACGTCAAACAATTCACCTGCATTAGGCAATAAATCATCACCAGCAATGGGCAATAAGAAATCGAAGAAAGAATCCAATAGTAAAAAGGGTAAAAAGGCGAATTCAAATGCTTCTACAACAGCAAACAACAAAACATCTGGACAAACAACACCAAACATGTCACAACCTCCTAGTGCTGGCACGGAGCCAAAGCAGCCTCAACCAACAGAGCAAATGCGTCAATTACAAGACAAGCAACAGCGTCCAGGTTCAAATACTCCAAGTATGGGAAAGAAGGATTTCCAGCCATTGACACCTCGCTCTGAACCAATTAGTGGTGAAACTACGAAAAAGAAGCGTAAATCAGGTAAATTGAATGACAATAATGAAAATAGTAATGGCAATTCTCCAAAGAAGCAAGCCAAAACCAATGCAAACTCCAAAAACTTAGATCCTATAATAAAAGAAGAAGAGAATGGAGTATTATCTTTAAAGAAAGAATCTTCAACTTCATTGCAAGATCAAGATCTAGATTTAAACCCCCCATTGGCACCAACTCAAGCCACTGCTATGTCCAATACATTTAACGACGATCCATTTGATGTTCATTTATTAGATACACAACATCATCACCAACAAAATAGCAACAACAGCAATCATAATCGTGGGCAAAATCTTTCAAATGGAAGTAATAATCTCAGTGTAAGTGGCCCAGGAATGGGAATGAATAATCTGGTATTTGGTGATTCGACTCATGCATTTGACATTAATTTCAACATTGATAGTCTTGATGATATATGGACAACTACTGGACCAGGAGGTGATATTACTGGCACTGGTTCGGGTTCAGGAGGCGCTGGCGGTACCGATGATGATAATTTCATGGGAATGAATTGGGCTGCAGATCCAATTGAAAATGGCGATTAGAGGAGTTTTTGAATTTTTTTGTATTAATTTTTTTGGTCAAGTAAGGTACACTTGTTTGGTTCCACCCCACCCCACCCCATTTCACCCCCCACTGGTACTGGTTTCTATTTGTTCCATTGTTATATTCCTTGTGTTTGTTTATTTTTCGTTTTCTTTATTAAAAATTCTTTTTTTATTTTCATTTTCAATTTTCAATTTTCCATTTTCCATTTTTGATTTTCGATTTTTTGTTTTGTATTTGTATTTATTCTTATCCTTTATTCCTTATTCCTTATTCTTGGTCATTTTAATTTGAAGTTTCGGTTGGTTTATTAATTTTTAATTGAATTATATTGTTAAATTATATTATATTATATTTTAATTTATACTATATATCATTTGTTATATTATTATGCTATTTTGTTTTATTTTAAATATTCAAGATTTTATATCTATATACATACAATTACTAATCATTGTTTATAGAGAAATTTACGACCACATATTGATCCTTTTATCATTTATCAAATTGTTCATAATACGATTGTTATGTCTATTGTTTGTAATTATTTATAACTGATATCCATATATGACATGTCTGGTCCGGTATTAAACTTTTTTATTCTTGTTTCTTTTTATTGTTCTTGTTTTTATTAGAAGTAGATGATAAATTGACTGATGGTGGGAACCAATGATCAAAATTCCACCAAGTTGCACCAATAATCAATGATAAAATACTAACTAATGTAATTGAACTAATTGAATTACTAGGGAAAACATTCCAACACCATTCATGAACAAACCAAATTGGCAAGGCAAAATAAATTGGGAAATTCAAATATAATAATCCTGGTAATGACCAAGCATACCAACTTAAAAATTGATAATGTAAAGATCTAGCAAATAAAATACCAATTAAATTAGTAATTGACATAATAATGAAAATTAATTGTGGACCTGATTGGGGATTTTTAATCAAGTTTGAATTATTACCATTTGATGATGATGATGATGATGATGATTTAGAAGAAGAAGAAGAAGAAAATGGTAACACAATTTGATAAATTAAACTAGTGATTGATTTGCCCGTGATACGAGAATTCAAAAATCTGGTGATAATGAAAACCAAGAGGGTGAAAACATGTAATAACAATAATAATTTAGCAAATCCATCTGATGTGAAAGTTTCAATTGATAAAAATTTCCAATTTACGGTCCATTCATATAAGAATTTTCGTTTAAAATTGAAAGCTTGATTAATATAATCCCATCTTATAATCGATGCCATTCTTCTAACATCCACATCATTATTAAACAATTCCAATGGTAATAAAAATTGCCAACCCATTATAATTTGGATAAATATCATCACTATTAAAACACTTGTTGATTTAATTAAACTTTCATCCAATAAGAAATAAACAATTATGATAAACCCAGGAAAATATAATAATGCATTCATTTTTATCGATATGGCAATACTATATAAATCACTTGCCAATATCACCAATAAATATACCAACCAATCTTCCGTGATGTTAGTACTAGCTTGTTGTAATATTAAAATCACTCCCAATATAGCTAAAGTTGTCCAACAATCATTAAATAATCGTAAAACATAAATCGATACCAATCGTTTACTCAACAAGAATAAATATATTGTCCATGGTGGGATATTAATTAAATTAATATATATCAAACAATTGAAAATTATACTAGTAGTAAATAAATAACTGAAAATATATTGTGCTTCTCTAACATCATAAGACAATATTTCCTCCCCAGTACTGCTACTACTACTACTACTATTACTACTGATTAACCATTGAATAAATTGATAAATTTGGACAAACCCACCAGGATATACAATTGGTCCTGAATCTCCTTCAATTTCACTATATTTAATTATACCTTGATTAATTAATTTAATTTGTTGCATATAAGTAATAAAATCAATTTCAGTATATGAAATTTTATTAATGACAATTTTGGTTAATATAGAACTTAAACATATGATTATAGGATATACAATAATTGTTACTTTGGGATTAATAAGAAAGGCAATTATACCTTGTTTGATATCGTCTAATACATTTGATAATGTAAATTCTGGTGATTCTCGAAATTGTTGTTTATTTGTGTTTGTGTTTGTGCTTGCATTGGTTGACTGATTTTTTAAAACAGTATCCACTTCTTTTGGTGATTCTTGAACAATTGGCATCAAGAATATGTTAAGAAGTCACTAGTCACTATCGAATAATACTCAAACGGGATCAATAACTGTTGATGATGATGGGAAATTTTTTTGTTTGTTTTTAGTTTTTAGTTTTTAGTTTTTAGTTTTTAGTTTTAGTTTTTGGGCAATCAAAAAAAAATTGATTTACACGACACACGACCAGACGACACACGACCAACCGGATAAATTATTAATATTTATAGAAAAGTTATATTGGGTAACGGCGGCGGTGCTACATAAATCATTTTTACTTTACAAACTATAAACCACCATCATCATATTTTGGTCTTGTTTCTTGGTAACTACTTAAATATATAACATATATAATCTATAACATAATAACAGTGCTATTTCATTCAATTCTTCTTCTTTTTACGTATGGTTCTTAATAAATCACGTTTACGACGTTTACATTCACGTGAAATCTCACCTCTCATACTCCAAAACCATTTTTCATATAATGATTCTTCATCTTCATCTTGATCTTTATCATCTTTTCCTTCTACTTCTTCTTCTTCACCTGGTAATTTTATTTTCCCATTACCACCACCACCACAACCTAATTTACTAAATTGTGATTGAGTAGATAAAAATGGTGAATCAAAATGACACCAAAATAATCCAAATTTTTTATTACTTGATAATAATTGTTGATTATTGGTTTCTTCTTCTTCTTGTTGTTGTTGTTGTTCTTGACGTTGCTTTTGTAATTTTTTGTATAATTCTTGTTGTTTAAGATTATCCAATTGTTTATCAGTATCAAGATCTTCATCATCATCTTGTAAACCAAGTTTAAATGATCCATTATCTTCTATTGATGTTGGTTGAATAGTTGTGTTACTTGTAGTTGGATTAAATAATGCTCTTAAAGTTTCAGTATTATTTGTATTTGGTTTTGGAGCACCAAACGTTGGAATAAATTCTTCTTCTTCTTCTTCTTCTTCATCATCATCATCATCATTATCCTCCCTCTCCACCTCTATATCGTTATGATCTTTATCATAATTACTTTTAATTGCTTCAGTGGTATACTTGTTATTAAATTCATCTAATTCAATTTCATTACCTTCGTCATCTTCGTCATAGTATGTTTCTTTAGTAGGCACAAAACTTGATGATTGTTTATAATTTTCAATAATTTGATTAGCTGATTTAATATCAACGGTATTAATTTTTTCAGCATCATTTTCTTCTTCTTCTTCTTCTTGTTCATCCTCTGATATTTTCCCTTCAATCTCATAATCGTAATGTTTTGCTTTCTTCCTGCCTTTAGAATCTACTTCAATTTCATCATCATCAGCAGCAGCAGTAGCAACTTTACCACCACCACTACCATGAATTTCGTTTCCAGTCTCTTCTAATTCTATTGGTTTATCAAAATCGTATGAATCAAACATTGATGCTAATATAGATTTATTCTTGTCAATTTCTTCCTTGTCATTGTCATTGTCATTATCATTATCGATACTAGATAACTTATTACCACTATTGTCTTCTTTATCTATTATAATATTATCTTTACCATAATTTTCTGCTTGTTGTCCAGAAGATATACCACATGTAACTTTTTCAATTATATGATCATCACCAGATCTCCATTCACCATTAATATATTTCCAAGTCAAATCTCTAATAGTTTTATTTTTTTCAATACCCCATAATTTAGTTTTATAATTTTTAAAAATTTTCAATTCTCCATTAATTAAAATTCTTAAAGTTTGTTGTTTTAATTTTAAATTCAGTCTGGGAGTTTTACGATGAACTCCTCTTATAACAATCCCTTTACCTGATCGATATAAAAATCTATTTTGATTGAATTTATTTGGTTGAGTTAATGCACCATATGATCTTGATCCAATTAATCGATGTTTAGGTGGCGGATTTTTCGTGTTTGCTGAAATGTTGTTTGTTGTATGTTCCAGAATAGATATTTCTGGTTGATTAAATCCAGCATTATAACAAGTAATTAAATTTGAAGTGAATTTATTAGTTGGATAATTTGTTTTATATTCTTGGATTTTTTCTAATCTAGATTCAACAATTTTATCACGACGTAATTGTTCAAGTTGTTTAATTTGATTATTATTACTACGTCCTCCTTCCTTGTCTTTGTCTTTGGAATTTGATTTTTTCCATCTTTCTAAATAATTGGGTTTAGCTAAAGAAATAATCAATTTCATCCCCATAAATAAAACTCCATTCAAAGATTTCTTTAATTTATTAAATTCAGAATCAGTAGTAGATATAGTCACATAAGCAAAATAATATAATTGTAAAGGTTTAGTATGAAATTCTAAGGGTGATTTGATGATTCCATATTTGGCGATTCTAGTAGTTAAACTTTGTTCATTTTCTTTAAGTTTAGGAGATATATTTCCAATATATACTCGAAAGTCTTTTATCGGTGACTCCTTATTGTTTTCTATTGTTGCCATTATTTGGTTAGACAGTTAGTTAGGATAGTTAGGTAGTAGTTGGTTGAAATGAAAAGAAATGAAAAAAAAAAATTTAACTATGATGAGATGAGTTAAGTTGAGAAGAAGAATGAAAAAAAAAGTTACAAAATTGATTCACCAATTTCCGCTATCAATCAATTAACATTTACCATCCCCTTCTCTCCACCCAACTCCCCAAATTAATGATACCAAGTATGACAATTGATCAGTTGATTGAATCCAAATGGTATGAAACATATGAATCTTATAGTATTAATCATAATTTACCCATAGATAAAACTATCAAACTGTCGTTACCATCAATAACCCAAGAACAACAACAACAACAACAACAGCAGCAGCAGCAGCAGGAGCAAGTACCAACACAAACCCCAGAAATAGATTTAACAAATGATATTCCAAACATAATCAAACTAATCAATAAACAATCAAATGTAAAAGAATTATCTACTGAATTAACAAATGTTCTACTAAAATATTATTGGGCAGGATTTGATACTGGTTATGAATGTTGTAACTCCAATAAATAACTAAAGTTAGTAGGTATTAATAACATCAACAATAAATACGTTTATATATGTTTATATGTATAAATTATTTGTATAAATCCAATTGAACAAAAATAACACTTGATACTATAATTATTAACAGGACAAAACAACAATAGGAAGCTAACAGCATGAAAGAAAAAAAAAGTAGTAAAAAGTTCATATAATCAAGTGGCTTTCCATAAATCTTGTAAACCTAATAATGAAGTTATAACCCCAGCTAAACCAACATCACCTTCAGTGAAATGCAAGATATCTAAAGAATTCAATGCAATAAAAGTATCTAATAAATCCCAAATCAATTTTCTTTTAGCTTGATATAATTTTTGATTAATAGCAACAGTATCAGCTTTAGTTTCAGTTTCAGTTTCCTTTACCTTTTCATCTTGGGTGTTTTTTTGATCATTTTCATAAGAATTCAAACTATAAATTATTCTTAAAGAATTTATTAATCCAGCAATTAAACCAAGTAACCAAAATCTTGAAGCATATTTACCTAAATTAGGATATTTCTTTTTATCAATAATTCCTAATAATTTGAAAAATACAATAGCATCAATAGTTAAATAACCAGCATAACCCAAATTTCTAATAATAGTAGTAAATTGTAAAATTGGATCCATTAATTTATTATCAAAAGCTTTAGAAGCCAATTGTAAATGATTAACTGGTTTAAAAAATCTCATGGCTTTTCTAATAAATGTGAAATGAGCTTTTAAATTACTCCACAATTCAATTGTTTCTTTAGAATAACCTTTTTTATAAGCATAATAACCAAGAAATCTTGATAAATATGATAATAATCTAAAAGTTTTCTCTCTTTTAGGAGTAGAATCCCAAAATTTAATTAATTTACTTAATGTAGGATGATAAATCAATGTGTCAACAACCATGATTGAAGGAAGTTACTTTTTTTTTAAGTAGAAACTCTTTTTTAAATCACTTGAACCAACTATAGAACCAACTATTAATTGAATAAAAGAAACAGAAACAGAAACAGCAAGTTAAGAAAGAAAGAGAGAAAGAAAAGTAAAGTAAAGTAAAGTAAAGTAAATTTATTCTAATTATTGATTATTGATGATGTTGAACAAATTTTCTGTCTCTCTATGTTTAATTTTGGCTTGTGATTTTATGGATGAAAGGAAGTTTGTTTTGTGTGTGTGGGGGAAAACCATCTTTTGTCGTGTGAAGTGGTTAAACACCGAGGAAGGTGGAGGGTAAGAGGGCAAGAGGGAAACGGGGAACGGCATTGGGGAGAAGCAATGACGGAAGCAACTACCCGAACTAACTTTTTAGGTGTATGAATGTATGAATGAATGCATTACGTAATACAAATTTCTATTTACACATACACAACAATCTAACTCTCTCTCTCTCACACACACACACCACATATTAGTAATAATAACAACCTTACTTTACCTTACCTTACCTTTATTAATTGACAATATCAATTAATTCATTATTTTTAATATCTTTACCTGATATTAATAATAATTCATAAGCCTTTTGTATTTCTTGTTTATCTTGTTCATTCATTTCATCCCATTCAGATTCAATTACTTGTATTTGATCTTCTTCTTCTTCTTCTTGTTTAGTAGTACTTTGTAATTCTTGTAATCGATGATATTTATAATATTGATATAATTTATCATCACTCAATTCTCCATATAATATAAATTCTTTGTCTATTTTGTCATGATTATCTTGCCCAATCTCACCATCATCACCACCACTTCCACTTGAAATCAGTTTCACGGTAAAATCAATGTTTGATTTCGGGAATAATGCCCTTTTCAATCCTTGACCACTTATTTTTGATGATATAGTTTTATTAGCTTCAAATTTCTCCCTTAATGAAACTATTTCTCCATTAAGCATATCTTTCCCATCACGTAATAATGATTCATACTCTGATTTATACTGTAATTTCTCTTGTTGCAGCATTAAAATCCATTGATTTTCAATTTGTGAAATATTATCCACAGTATGATGAAGACGGTCCTTGTCTTTGTCCTTGTCCTTGCCGTTGCCCAATTTCCTTAACATTAATCCAAGATAATAATTATAAGCATAAACTAAATCTATGTCATCTAATATTATCCCTTTCCCTGATTTTTGATCAATTAATACTGGGATCGAAGTTTTCACTTTATAACCACCTGGTCCTCGTCTTGATTTTGTTGGAATTACTAAATCTTGTCCAAATATTTCATGAATTAGATTCTTACCTTTGCCTTTGCCTTGATTATTATTCATTAGGGATATTTTTTTTTCTATAGTGACAATTTCTCCATTTAAATAATCTTTACCTGATAATAATAAATTATCATATTCTTTATCAATATTTGATTTTTCTTCATTTGTCATATTCCCCCATTCTTGGGCAATTAAATGGTAATTATCACTAACATTGTCTATATTCTGACCCAATTGATTTAATCTTTTGGCAAGATAATAATTCCATGCATAATCATAATCAAGATTGTTTTTCGTTTTAGTTTTAGTTTTAGTTTTACCTTTACTTTTACTTTTACCAACAACAATTATATTCCCAACGGTTTGATTAATTAAAAATCGTAAATTTTCTAATTTAACAGGATTTTTATATGATACTGATTTAAATTGTTCACCCCATATTGGTGTATATTTGATTTTGATAACATTGGATTCCTCGATCAATTTAGGTGTAATTGGTTTTAATTCTCCAAAAAGTAATATTTTACCTGATTTTAAAATATTTTCATACTCTTGTTGATATTGTAATTGTTCTTTAGAGTTTAAATTTATCCAATTTTGTTTCAAAATTTGATATTTTTCATAATCATTTAAACAGTTTTGTAGATTTTGTAAATTTTGTAGATTTTGTAAATTTTGTAGATTTTGTAAATTTTTCCATAAATAATAATTACATCCATCTAATAATGATACTCCATCAATTTTACAATATCCTGTAGTTAAATTATGTTTGATAATCAAAGTTGGCCATTTTGTATTATATTTTACTTTATTACTCTTTGTTTTTGAGGTGATAGGAAAACAATCATCTTCTCCTGCTTTCGTCATTATATTAAACTTGTCATGAGTTATTTTGATTAATTGATAATCATTTTTTTCATCAATTTCATACCCTTTCATTATTAAATCATAATATTGTTTCATAATTTCAATTTTTTGTACTGATGAAAGTTTAATCCATAGTTTCCGTTTTATTTCATTAATGATTTTCAATTTTGTAACATTATCTTGTTTATAATAATAATGATTTTTATTTTTATTTCCATATCCATTTTCATCATTGATTTGTGAATAAATGAAATATTTAAGTATTGAAGAAGAATTCATACTTGATAAATTTTTCCGACTGAATATTGCACCTGTAGCTTGATTTTGATTATACTTATATTGCATTATATGAAATTCTTTATAATTGATATCCCTATGGTTATTATTATCATTATCATTATTATTATCATTGGTGGTGATGATCTCAATTGTTTTATGTTGATTCATATCATAAATAATATTTTCAAATGCTTCTTTTAATCTAATTCGATCTGATTGTGATTTATGTCTCCATTCTGAATTTATCTTATCAAATAATTTCCTATCACTACAAGTAGTACTACTAATAGTGGTAGTATTATTTATTAAATACAGATGTTGATGATCAATCATCTTTATTAAATAATAATATTTTTTCACTTGTTGATCAGTTAAGTTATATATCGTCTTTTCATTTGGCAAAGATCCTCGTCGTCGTCGTCGTGATGAAGCTCCTGCTGTTATTGAGGATAATGACCTTGTAGATAGTAATAGTAGTAGTGGTACTCCTCTTGTCAAACTATTCATATAACATTTCGATAGTATTTCAAATGACATTTATTTAATATTCAAGATAAATAAATGAAAAGAAAGAAAGAAAGAACTCATCATCATCAGCAGTCAATAGTATTTTCCTTTGTGGTGAAAAGAAAAAGAGAAAAAGTTGTTGCAGAGAAATACTTAGTATCAACAGTGCTACCATATAGGGATTATAATAATAACATTCTCCTCCATACCAAACCTTCCCCCCCCACTTCATTTCTTCTAAATATAAATAGATATTATTAGATATTAGATATATAAAAAGAACTCTTTTGTATTATTATATTTTCTATAAAAAAATGCATTCGTAATTGTACTTCAAGTTATAAAATATCTCTATAAATTAAAGTAACTTTACATTTACACAAACAATATGTTTTGTTCTTCACTATCAACGACTCGACTCAATTCCTCTTTGGATTTTTTATCTTTTTTTATTTGAAAGAAGGGGCTTTATTGAGATTCTTCTTATTACCACTCCCATTAATCTTTTTATTATCAAATTTGTCTTTATTTTTGGCACTACCACCACTGCCACTACCTTCTTTAGATTGGCCACCACCACCACCACTGCCACTGCCACTGCCACTAAACTTTCTATAACCACCATTGTTACTATTGTTATTGTTACCGGAATTGTTATGGAAATTATTACCGGTTTTAGATTCTCTTGGTTCTAATGCAAATGTGACACCATCCAAAGTTGTTTCCTTTGCATCTAATGCTTTACGTTGAGCTTCTTGATGAACAAAATCAACTAATGCAATATTTTGATTGACTTTAAAAAATTTCAATTCACCAAATTTTTTACTCAAATGATCTTTTAATTCTTTTTCATCCAACAGACGTATACCTCTAATATATATTGGATACCAATCTTCTTTTCTAAATTTACCACCACCACCACCACCATTAGATCCATGTTGACCAGGTGATGTAGTAGAATTGTTGATTGAACTAGAGGAGGTAACCAGCTTTTTGACAGTTGGGGTGGCTCCACTACTACTACCAGCAGATACTGGTTTAGCAACAGCTGATGAAGATCCAGTTGATTTGGTAGTTTGTTTAATAGGAACAGCTTGTTGAGCTAATGCTGCCCATGTCAATGGTTGTTGTTGTTGTGGTGGTGGTGGTGCTGCTGCTGCATTAGGCTTCGTAGGTTCTGGTTGAGGTTTTTTAACTGTAGGTTGTTTTGTTTCTTCTTTGGTAGATGGAGCTTTTTCTTCTTTGGATTCTTCATTTTTAGTAACAACTGGTTTTGAATTTTGAGTGGTAGAAGTAGTAGTAGTAACACTGGATTCATTCAGTTGCTTATTAACTGAATCGTCTTTCTTCAATTCTTTGTCAGTGTTTGATATTTTCTCTTGTTTTTCCTCTTGGTTTTCAACTTTAACATCTGATTTAATTGGTTGAGTTTTTTCAAAATCTTCTTTCTTAACTTCTCCATTAGTGGCAACATCTTTCTTTGATGATTCAGGTTTCAATCCACTAGTTTGTGGAGTAGATTCAGTTGTAACTTTAGTGACAGGCTCAGATCCAGTTGTTGTAACAGTTGGTTTCTTAGTAACAGAGGTGTTATTGTTGTTATTGTTGTTGTTGTTCGTGGCGGTGCTGCTGCCATTGCCATTAACAGCAGTTTGAGAAGAGGCTTTAACTTCTTGTTCCCTTTTTTGCTCGTGCTTTTCCTTATAACCATTAACACTAACAAATTTCAAAATATCATTAGCAACATCATAAGTATTGTCAGTTTTACCTGGCACCAAGACAAATGTTTGAGTGAATTGTTTATAAGGTTCATCATTAGAACTCCATTCTCCAAAGACAACAATAATAATATTTTTTTCTAAAGAAACTTCAAAACATGCACTAGTAATGACAATTCGATTGTTTTTCCTCAATGATAAATGTTTAGAAAAAGTTTCCTTAATGGCATCGGTACCTTTTGCCTTATAAGCAATAGGAAGGACATCTTTGACATTATCATTTGATGCACCAGAGTCAGATTTATCATTTTTGGTTCCAGGGAATGCATCATGATTGATCGAGGCATGTGGATGGTAGATCTTATGGATTTCATCTAATTTGGAAATGAAGAAATCATAATAAGATTTAATAAAGAACCACCCAATATTGGATGCACGATCTTGGGATAATTGAACTTGAGTGGCAGAAGGTTTTGGGGTTGCTGTTGCACTTGGTGTTGTGCTTGGTGTGGCGCTTGATTTATCAGCTGGTTGTGGCTGACTAGCATTAAAATTAGCATTAGTAGTTATAGTTGTAGTCTTAGTAGTAGCAGTAGTCATTGAAACGTGGGAATGGGGGAAAACAAACTATCGAGATCAAAAATTAAGATTGTAATTCAAAAAAAAAAAAACAGAACAAAATGAAAATAAAATAAAACGAAAAACCCTTTTTGCAAAATAAAATGATCTAATGTTAAAAACAAAACACAATAGGATAAACACACTCTTTCCTTGATGATGATGATGGGTAAATGATATTGTTATCAGATGAATAAAAACAATGAATAATAAAAGAAAATAAAAAAAAAAAGCTAAAGCTAAAACTAAAGAAATTAAAGGCAAAAGTAAATTAGTTTAAGTAATAAGAAATCAAATTTTTGGATAAAGAATTGATGAAAATATTTTTTCTTCTTCTTCTTTGCTTTTCTTTTCTTTCATTCTTGAGTGTGGTGGGTAGTGTGGTGGGTAGTGTCTTTTTTTTTTTTTTGTTCCATATTACACAACCCACTCACACATACTCACACACTCACACACTTTACAACAACTACAACCACTATTTTTTTTGCTCCGGGATGATCTTAACTATATACTTTTACATTGACAATTATTATACATCAGACTGGAATTGAATACAATACTCCCTTCTACTACTAAACTACTGATAAGCTGATATTTCAATTGTAGATAGACGTAATCTGTTTTCTTTTTCTTTTTCTTTTTCTTTTTCTTTTTCTTTTTCTTTTTCTTTTTCTTTTCTTAACTTTCATTCATTTTAAATACACTT
>OBUW01000365.1_pt1 | contig 27340 bp, 14 predicted proteins | sample 1475761 | NCBI WGS metagenome assembly OBUW01 (sample SAMEA2579908, study PRJEB22360) | human gut metagenome | biome: human gut; feature: human-associated habitat; material: faeces | place: Denmark | collected 2008/2010
GATTTCTGCTAGAATTGTCGTGTAAAATGCTCACTATTTTACTCCACAGCGAACAAATGATTGATATCTTGAACAATTATCAGAAATTGATAAATACTTCTGAAATCAGAATCACTGACTAATAATCATCTTATCAATTAAGCTGATAAAAGGAAAAAATATAATATTGGTGGTTATTGTCATTTAAAGATTCTAGAATTGCTAAAGTATAAAATAAAACGTGCACATGTACATATACAATGAAAAACATTAACTTCACAAAGAATAGGTAGGTTGCACATATTGTTAGAGAAATATGGTTTTCTAGTAAATTTCTGGTTTTAGTTTTTTATTTCTATTTCCTTTTTCTACTTGACCGTTAAAACTTAAATTTATTGGTCTATTTATAATTTAAGTTACAAATCCTACAACTACTACTACTGATTCCGAGTTTTTCCATTTTCCATTTTCCTTTTCTTTCCCTATCTTATCTCATCCCCTTTTTTTGTTTTGCTATCTTAGGTTTTATGATTTTTTATTTGCAACAACAACAACAACAACAACAACAACAATAGGCAAGATTAATGTGATCAAAAAAAGTTTATAATCCACAGTTCCTGTCCTTCCCGCTCCTCACCCCTCCTATATTTAGCTATACCATTCTTAGTTTTCCATCTTAATTATTGAGACTATCATTAAGTTATATGACCACAGGTTGAGAATTTTACAAAAACAAAACTGTTGTCAGTAGTGCTATCATTATTATTATCATTGCATTCTACTTCTGCTGTTGCTGCTGCTATTGCTGCTGCTACTGCTGATTGACGGGGCTAAAACGTGGAAAATAAATTTGACACAGAATTAAAATGACACAAAACCTGAAAAAAAAACTTTGTAAGAACCCGGAACAATTTGGAAAGAAAAAGAAAAGTTTATTCTACAAAATGGGAATAGCAAATGAAGAAGAAGACAACATGAATAGATGATAAGAAGAAGAAAAAAAAGAGTAAGGAAGTAATCGGAAATTGAGATTTCTATTAATATATAGATGGAAATAGATGAAAAAGGGTTGTAACAGCTTTAAAAAAAAAAGTGTAATACAGAGTATAAGCTAGTTATATCCAGACCTTAATTACTATCTATCAAATATCAACTAACCGGTATTCAGAAAAAGAAATAGTATTTGAAAGTGTGGCGGTATATACACCCCCCACTCCCCCCCCTTTTCTCTCTTCCGTTGATTGAGATATAGATTATGAGCACGAACTGAATCTAGACATTTTCCTTTACAGAATTAACTTTTTTTTAACTACTTTGGTTGACAGTTGACAGTTACTGTTAATGGTTTTTAGTTTTTTTGTATAAATGGATGAATGGATGAGTATCATTATTATTATTATTATTATTATTATTATTATTGTCTAGAATCAAGCGGATAAAGAATTAATTAGATAAATACGAAAACTAGACAAGGCAATCCAAATAATTATGATTATGAAATTTAATAGATTTTTTTTTTCGTAATCAGTGTGGCAAGAAGCGATAAACTACTACTACTACTACTACCATTGTAAGATTTAGTAGTAAACACCTATCCCTTTGAATTAATCTATTCTACTCACTGTAATTAATCTTCAAATGTAAGCCATGTTTATAATTTAATTGTATATAATTAATATTTTTTTGCAAGTAATCTCTATCTGTAGTTTTTTACACCTTGCATTATCTCTAAATTCGCATCTCAGCAACAAGGAGAAGAACCACCACTGTTTGGTAATTCCTTCATTAAAATGTATAACACATGGCAAAGTATAACTTTAAAATCTTAAAAACTTTTACAAAAAGTTTAGATTTCTAATAAGGGATTAAATATGGAATTCATCTACTTAGAGTATATTACTAAAACAAATAACAATATCCCAAAATAAGCAAATTTTTAAAGTTTACTTGTTTTGATTGTTTCGGTGATAAAATGGATATTAGATTGTGGATTTTTTTTTGACATGTTTATTTGTTTAACTCCTTGATTTGATTCGAGATTTGGCTTTTGGGTTTTAGAATTTGATTTTAGCTTTAAATTTGGACTTTTTTTTTTATATATATATAGGTCTCTCATATATTTCTCGGAGGTTAATGTTATTTGCTGATGCAGCTGCAGCTGCAGGTGCAGCTATTGCTACGCCTCTTTCATTTTCTATTATTGTCGCACAGACTTACCACAGCCCCACCAACTACCTACCACCACCTCCTTACCCTCGTGCCCCTCCCCCTCCCTCCTACTTGTTGTTGTTATAGATGCTTTTTACTCTAACCTCGTGCCCCACTTGCCTGTTAGGTTGCTGTTTTCATCTACCAAAAAGAACTAATCAAAAATCGAAATCAAAATTGCAGCAATTTAATTTATAATTACAAAACATTTTTTAGGTCCTTTTTATATGACGTTCTTTTTGTTATTTCATATAAATGGGTAACTGAGGCTGAAAAAATTAACCTACATACACAAATAATAGAAGATTGTCTCTGTACGTCTTAATTTAATCTCATCTGAAATTGGGCTTTAAAATTATTATTATTATTATTATTATTATTACTATTAGGCGATGAATATAATCAGAAGTAATTAGTGTGTGAAAAAGAATCTTTATTTTGAAAGGGATAGCAATTGTATAAAAAAACACAATATTTATTCATTATTATTGATCGAATTGAGTTTATTATTTCATTGTTTTATGATTGGCTTTAATTCATCATTCTCCGTTTTTTTTGTCAATATAGCTTTTTACATCAGTTTGAAGGTATTTATTTTTGTTTTGACCCGTGCCAAATCATTAGGAACTTATCGGAAGATTATATATGTAAGAAGAGTTATTTTGAAAAGATAACGATAAGGATAAGATTATTGAAAAAGTTACTTTATATGCTAATTTCTTTCTTTCTTTTTTTTTTTTCTCTTGTCTTGGCATTGATAAGGGTTCCAGAAATTGATTAATTGAATAATAATACTTTGGGCTCTCTCTCTCTCTCTCTCCTGATACTATTGTAATGTAGTATTTTATGATTGGTTGGCATTAATTATTGGCAATCATTTGAAATATCAAGAATAATGCGCATTATATATGCATGATTGTTACGTAATGTTAACTTGTCGTGAAAAAATTTCTGTGGCAGACTTACAAAAAAAAAGAAAAAGAAATTAAAAGAAAAGAAAGAGCGCAAATCCCTGAAGTGACACAAAACCCCCCATTTAGTGATTGAGTTATTCCACAAACAAACAAATAATACAAACTCTTCTACTTCAAGAAGAAACCAAATCAACCAATCAACCAAATTAAACAATAGAAATTTCAATTTTTTGACTCAAAACATCAAAAAAAACCAAAATTTTAATAATCATATGAAAAAAATTAAAGACTAGAAGTACTAACAATATCAAACTTTAACACTATTTTACTTATTATTCTTTATTGTTTGCTGTGGTGGTTATTTCTTGACACACACTCACACACATTACTACCATTGGTTGGTTCTGTTCATATATGTGACATATCACAACAACAACAACAATCCCGATTATTCCTTTTATCCTTTAATTATATGAGTAATAGAGATCACCAGTCTCATATTCTCCGGGTTCATCCATCAATCCTTTTAGTTAGTTTAGTGTCTACTGTTTTACTACATTCACTACATTGTTTTAATGCTTTAGTTTTACTTTTCATTTATAATTATAACAAATGGCTAGTATATGTAAAACCACTTAAGTCAAAAACTTCTAAAGCCTTACTCACTCCGTGAAAACAACAAACCAGCCAATCACAAATAAACAAACCATTAAAACGGATTGCAAAAAAAAAACAACCGTTATACTTAAATTCCGAAATTTTTCAAAACTTTTTAGATTGGTTTAATTAATATGTTCTTTCTTGTTGTTTTGCCACATGGCGGTATGGAAAGAAAAAGATTAGTTCATATGATCAATATAGATTATTTCTTACATTCTTATCCCACACTTTTTGAAAAGATAAGACCAATATCAAAAGCAAGATAAGGAATATGTCAACCAAGAAAAAATAAAACAACAGAAATAATACAGATTCTTGGCATTAAGATTGTTTAGAAATACCACCAGCCCACAATTCTAAATTCCTCAATTATTGCTTGGTGTTTATATGATTGGTTGATTCCTCAATAACAACAATCCCCCCGAATGATAAACACATCACCAAAAAGAAAGCCGATCAATCAATCTTGGCAAGTTTAGACGACACAAAAAGGTGTCAACATATATTGTGGTATATGCCATATCATCAATAATAAAAGTGGTTAGTACAACCACCACAGAAGATTAACAATCAATTTCAATTTAGTGTAGAGGAAATCGGCTGTGCATGAAACGCAACAATTTAAACAATGCATTTACTTACTTTTTTTTCTCGCACTTCTCTACTACTTCTTTGTACGTTAAACAATAAATTGATTGACAGGTGTTAAGTCGAGCTAATATCGAGTTAGGTAATATGTATGTATGCATACCGATACAACCTTGTTCGTTTAATAAAATTACAGCCACCTTTAATAACTCAGCTTCAAATTTTTTGGAGCCTCCTTTTTACTTGTCAAAAGATTTTCTATTATCTCTCAAGCAAGCCCCATCGTCTTTTACTCTATTCCACCCCCCTTTTTTTTTTCTTTGTGTCAAACTTATTTCGAACAGCAATCATCATCATCATCATCATCACCACCACCATCACCACCACAGTAAATCAAACTTACTACAACCATCAAGGTTGATTTAATGAGTTTTTTTTTTTTTTTTTTTCTACTTTGTTCCATTCCATTATACTGTTTTTTACAATCTTAAATTAAATTAAAATACCGCCCCTCCTCCTCCTCTTCTGTCAAAATTCAATTGAAACAAACTCAACACCACTTGAATTTTTTTGCCCAGAAATTTTTTTTTTATTTTTTTCATTATCCAATCTAATCCCCCATCAACGTGCGAGCGCAATTTTTTGATTGATTTTTAGTGTTTTTCCTTGCGTGTACTGCATATAAGTAGCGTTTTACGCACACACACACACACAGTTGCAAAAAAAAAAAAAGAATTTGACGGAAAAATATCAAATGTCAAATTTCAAATAAACCGTGCATTGAATTGAAATTTGATTTCTCAATTAGCATACATACATACATACATATTATAATATGCTATACTATGCCGTGCTGTGCTATCTATCACATCTTACTAAACTGTGGTTGGTTTAAATTTTACAATTTCCTTCAACGTTGGTTATTCGTTTTTGGAATTCTGTTTTTTTTGGTTTTAGTTAAAACGCAATTTCACATTCTTTTTTGTAAGGGTTATCTTTTAATATATGAGTGAATTTTTTGGTTTTTTGATTAATTTCATACTCGGTATAATTCTACATCTTTCGTTTTATCAAAAAAAAAAAAAGAAATTATGATCAAGTTTCACTTTATCTGTTAATCTTTTGCATTAAAAAAGAAAAAAAAAGAAAACAGACATTGTAGATCAGTACATAACTACTACAGTTGAATTAATCTAGTAATTCCAGAATCGGAAATCGTTGTTGTTATTAGCTCACTCAGTCCATTCACTGCCTCATGATCTCTTTCTCTTTATTGAAACGTTTTACTTGTCTATTCAGTTTGAGATATTTCAAATGAGTGATTTACAATAATATTCAATCAAGAAGAATAATAGAATGGAATAGAAACAATGGGATATAGTCTATACAAAACTAAAACACAAATTCACAAATACACAAATCTAAAAAGGAGTTTCAAAACCATGAAATTCACATTCTAATTGAAATATCAAACTAATAAGAAAAATGTTCTTTATTGTAATAAACTTAGTATTGTTTTTTTTTTTTTTTGGCAAACTAACAAAGGACAATCAACAACAACAACAACTACTACTACTGTGTAATCACTTTCTCTGGGTGTATATATGTATGGTTTTTAATTTTTTTAAAAACGTTCTTTATTTTGTTTTTTCAATTCCGATTTCTTCCCTCCCCCCCTTCTAATTACTAACGTTTTCTTATATATCTTCACATCCTTTTCACCGTTTTACTCTTTGTTTTTTAATTACTTTCTGTTAATGGGCATTGCTATTACTGGCTAATATAGATCTCTTGTTCTTTTTATATTATTTTTTTATTTTCACACCCCCCCCTTTCCCTTTCCCTTGTAATTATTTTTTCAACTACACATCAATTATATTGGTTCCTGATCAACTATATAAGTAGTCTGACAAATTTCATATAATCAAATTTATTCTCTAATTTTTATTGATTTTTGGTATTAAAATTTTTTTATTTATTAACTATTCATTAATCATTAACTTCATTCTTTAGTCTTTAACTAGAATAACATTAAAAAGTGTTTTGGGAATAAAAGTATTTGCTGTTAAAATTTGCTTGCAATTTGCTGAATAATTATTTATTTTTTTTTTTTTTGCAGTCAAATTTAAACCAACACAAAGAAAAAAAAAAAAAATAAAAGTTACACAACATTTACATACATTAAAGGTCAGGTACCAGAAATATATATTCACATAAACATACACATACACATAGTACTATCATTATGAGTTTAGACTACACTAAAGATAGAAAAACTACTATTACATTTGATGAAAAACAACTACCTGGAACACCACCAGAAAGTATTACCACCTTAACTGATCTTAACAACAACAACAACAACAACAATGATAAATCCAAAGATCATGAAATTAAACCACAAGAATTAGCTGATAAATTAAGTGATGCTCATAGTAATCTTTTGCCAAAATCACAAATCATTATTATTTTACTGACATTAGCTTTAGCTAGTATTGTTTCATTTATGGATCAAACTGGTATTACCGTAGGATTATCGGAAATTGGTAAAGATTTAAATGCTCAACAATCAATCAATTGGGCCGGTTCAGCATCATTATTGGCTAATACGGTTTGTCAAGTATTATTTGGTCGTATGAGTGATATTTTCGGTCGGAAAAATGTCATTATGACATGTCTTATGATTTTAGTCATTGGTGATATTGCTTGTTCTGTTGCTCGTAACGGAATTGAATTTTTTGTGTTTAGAGCATTAGCCGGTATAGGAAATGGAGGAGTTTCATCATTATCAATGGTTATTCTTAGTGATATTGTTTCATTAAAAGATCGTGGGAAATATCAAGGTATATTGGGAGCTTCCGTTGGTATAGGTAATGCTATTGGACCATTTATTATGGGGGCTTTCATTAAAAAAAGTAGTTGGAGAAGTTATTATTATTTTTTGGCACCTTTAGGGTTTGTTGTTAATGTCATATTATATTTTTGTCTTAAAAATAATAAGAAATTAAATGATGTTATATCTCGTAAAGAAAAATTTATGAGTCTTGATTATACGGGGATTTTGGCAGCTACTGCAAGTTTAACATTAATTTTAATTCCATTAAATGGTGGTGGTTCAACTTATTCTTGGGATAGTAATATAGTTATTATTATGTTTACCGTTGGTGGAGTATTATTAATTGTATTTTTGGGAATTGAATGGAAATTTGCTAAATTACCCATGATCCCATTACGACTTTTCAAAAGTCCATCACTTTGTTTATTATATTTAGCTACTTTTTGTTTTGGTGCTACTTATTTTAGTTTCACTTATTATATGCCATATCATTTCCAAATGATTAAAGGTAAAGATGAAATCGGTACTGCTATTTTCTTATTACCTTTGGTATTAATGCAAGCCCTTTCATCGATTATTTGTGGTCGAATCATTAGTTTTACTGGTCATTATTTCTATGTTGTTCAAGCGGGATATTTACTTTGGTTATTAAGTGTTTGTTTATTAATATTATGGAAAAAAACTTTACCTGATGGTATCCATATTTTAATTTTGTTTATTATGGGTACTGGAGTCGGAGCCGCTTTCCAACCATCAATGGTCGCCGTACAAGCCAATTGTAAAAAAGCTGAAAGAGCCGTTGCTATATCTACAAGAAACGTATTAAGATCATTAGGTGGTACCGTGGGTATTGCTATTGGATCCACTATTGTTAGTAATTCCGTTTTAAAAGAATTGAAACCCCTTAATAGTTCCAATTCAAATTTGTCACCGGAAACAATTAATTATATTAAAGGTCATATTTATGAAAAAATCCCATTGACAAATTTGAATAATCAACAAATTAATGAAATTAAAGATATTTATACTGCAGCATTAAGAAATTATTATTATTTCTTGATCCCATTAATGGCTATTTGTGTTATTACGGCCATGTTTGTTAAAGATAATGGATTGAAAGCTTTAGATGAACAAACTCCAATCGATACTAAAGATTTCATTGAACGCAAAAAAGATCTTGAATCTTCTGCTTCTTCAATGACTGTTAAATGTGAGAATGTTTAATAATAGGTGATAGTGGTGGGAATTTTTTTTTTTTTTATTCATTTTTTATTCATTTGTTAAAAGGAATTTTATATAGACTTTTATATAGTGCTTTAGTGCTTTTGTTGATTGCTTTTTGTTCTTTTGTTTTCATTGATTGAATCATTTATTTATTTTATTTCTGATTTTTTATAGACATTTGATTATACACTTATTTTATTTATAAATTTACTTTCTTGTTTTTAGTTTTGTTAGTTGATAGAATTATTGTTGGTCTATATGGGGACCAATATTATTTAACAAGCTTGTTGCTTACATTGATACTAACACAAACTAGATTTGAGAATCCTCATTATCCAAAATTCACCTCCAGTATAGTTTGCCACTTTGTTTATTCCCTACATGGTGGTTGAATTAACCAAAAAATTTTTAAACGTATATTTATTTTTGCTTCATTTATAACGAGTCTAAAGTATCATTTATTTCTTCAGGAGATAATTTTTTAAATCTTGGACCAGGAATATCAGTACCTTTAAATCCTAACAATTGTTCTTGAGGATCACTAATAATAGCAATATCCAAATTATCTCCATTTAATTCTCCATCAATACATTCTTTTAATGCCAATAATGCCACATGAATACCATCTTCCAATTGTAAATTATCATTCCATCTTTTTTCCAAAAATGTTTTAGCCAGATTAGAAGATTTACCAATAGCAGTAGCTTTCCAAGGGAAATAACTTCCACTAGGATCAACTTGATATAATTGAAATTTCCCTTCATTTGATTCATCATATCCTCCAACTAATAATGATACTCCAAATGGTCGAATCCCTCCTGATTGTGTACTTTCTTGCATCACTTTAGCAATTTCTTGTACCATGATTTTCACCGGTGGGTATTCATTATATATCCGTTTATAATTAGTGTGAGCTAATTTACGTGCTCTATCAACTAATACTCGGAAATCTGGTCCCATCCCACTATATGTCATACCAATATTAGGTGTAATATATTCAACTTTAATGTTGGTGTCATTTCTAATTAATGGGGAATTGGCTTTACGTTCAGTGGCTAATACTACTCCATTGCCACATTTAATACCAATGGCAGTAACCCCTTGTCTGACCGCATTTAATGCATATTCAATTTGAACCAATTTACCACTATAATTTGTAAACGTTAGTATATAACAGAACTCCTCAATTGATAACATTTATATATGTATAAATACATGAATTGTTTGGCGGGAGAAACGCTTTTCATCCTCAGAATTCATGGGTATAGATATATATTCTGGAGTATCAACATACCTTGGTGAAAATGTGGTCAATGAAAAAGAATATCTATCAGCCATTTCTATAGTTTAATTTATAATGAGATATTGTCGTTGTTGTTGGTGGGTGATGTTGATGGCAATTGTGATAAATGTTAACCCAAATAATTGAAGGTTTTTTTTTTATTTAAAGGCTTTGTTTCAACTTCCTGTCGCATTTGTCTCTCTTTTTCTCTCTTTTTTTTTTTTGCCTTCACAAGTGAGACTTTTTTTTTGAGCTCTTTCACACTACCTGAATCAATGCTCTTCCAACTGACTGACTAACCAATCAATCAACCAAACATACATACATGCATCTCCATAATTCATAATGTTGAATCACATATTATTATTATTACTTTTACAATATAAAATTCTAACTAAATATACAATCTTCTATATAACTCGATCCTCATCTATCTAATCTTCTTCATCATCAGTATCTACTGGTTTTGGTGTACCTTTAGGTGAACTTAACCATTCAATATATCTTAATCTTCTTCTTTCTGCTTGAGCTTTCTTTTCATTTCTGGTCATTTTCTTCTTTCTTGTTCTTACTTTAATATTAGCAGGAGAATCATCATCATCAGCTCTCTTTTTAACTGGTTCTGGCACAGGTGTACCTTCTTTAGAAGAAGATGCTTCATCACCACCTTGATCTTCAAATCTTTTAGCATCAACAGCAACGGTTCCCTTTTGAATCACTTCACCATTTTCCACATGCCATTGTTCGGGACATAATGCTCCAACAAACTCATTATTATGTGAGATCATAACTACCCCACCATTCCATTCTCTAATTGCCATAGCTAATCCACCTAATGAATCACGATCAAGATAATTCGTTGGTTCATCCAACACCAATAAATGAGGATTATTCCACATAGCACCAGCAATAACCACTTTGACTAATTGACCACCAGATAATGATCCCATTGGGGTATGATCAGCAATATCTCCATCCAATCCAACATCTTCAAAATGTTTACGAATCACTGATGGAGTTAATTCTCTATATCCTAACCCTTCTCTTGAAGCTTCATGATCATCGAATTTTTGAATCAATTTATCAAATCCATGTTCAAGTAAAACTTCTTTTGGTACCCAAGAATTATATTTAGGTAACCAATATTTCCATTTCACTTCATATTGGAATGATTTTTTCAATTTTTGTCTACCAACTAATGCTTCAATGGCACGTTTACCTCTACCATCACCAATATCAATTTCTTTTTTCATCATTTCTTGTTCTTCATCAGAAACTTTTCTACTTTCTTTCAATAAAACTTCACGATCATCACCAAATCTATAACGCCATTGTAAATATTGATTAGCAGTTTTCTCCTTGTGTTGTTCAACATGTTGTAATGCATGTTGAGCAATGTAACCAATTCTTAAATTTGGATGTTTCTCAACTTTACCTTCTTGTGGTACTAATTCTGCAGTTAATAATTTAATCAAAGTAGATTTACCAGCACCATTTGGACCCAAGATAGCAACTCTTGATGATAATGATAATGAACATGAAACATTCTTTAAAGATGGTTTATCGGCACCTGGATAAGCAAATGTAACATTGGACATACGTGCAACAGCTCTAGTGTTTGATTTGACACCTGTCAAAATCCCTGGTGGTGGGAATGCCATTTTAACATTTGAATCAGTTAATGTATAATAAGATTTACCTTCAGGTTTGATTTTAACAAATTCAGATAAATTACCTTTATAATAAGCCAACTTTTTGTTTTCATAATGAATAATATCAGTACAAACAGCATCCAAAAATCCAGAATCATGAGAAACAATTAATGAAGTGATTTCAGTATTCTCCACTAAATAATCTTGTAACCATTTGACATTAGCAACATCCAAATGATTTGTAGGTTCATCCAATAATAAAACATCAGCTTTCATCAACATGGCTCTGGCCAATTCTAATTTCATTTTCCAACCACCAGATAATGATCCTACTTGTTGTTGTAATCTTTCATCGGGGAAACCAACATCTTTCAAAGCTTGTTCAATTTCTTCACGACCAACATTGGCTAATTCTGGATCCAGACCAATAAAACTAACTAAATCCATATCAGCTTCAGATCCTTGTAATTTATGTTCAACAAAACATGTTTTCAATTCATCAGCAGTTGGGAAACCTTCTAATTGACCTTTAGAAATGGCTCTCATTAAAGTTGATTTACCAGCACCATTTCTACCACATAACCCGTATCTATGTCCTTTCAATAATCTTAATTTGGTTTTGTTCAATAACATACGAGTACCATAGGCTAATGAGAAATCGGCGTCAACAATAACAACAGCACCATCGTCATTCTCATTATCTGCAGCTGATTCAGGGTTAAATAAATTCTTGACATGAGTAACTACTAATTGTGAGTAAGTTTCATTGTTATTAGTAGCCATCATCAAATATTCTTGTAAACGTTTCCAATCATTGACATGAGCATCGATTTGTAACACGGTAGCCAAATATTTCTTCAAAATATCATCTTTTAACAATTGAACTGGTTGTTGATGTTGTTCATCAGGAATATCTTCAGTGTAAAATTTTTCTGCTTGTTCAAGAGTAATTCTTCCATGGAATTTACCATCAGTTTGTTCATTTTCAGCATCTTTCAAAACTTTCAAAGCCTTACCGGCCAATTCTCTAACTTCTGGTAATGAAGCATTGTTAACAACTTTTTCCACCCCAGGTAACAAAATTGGAATAAATTGTTCAATTTCTCTTTTATTATTGACCAATCGGGTTAAATTTTCTGTCACCATAACTGTTTGTCTCAATTGCTCATTTGATGATGATGACATTTTCAATGATTTATCTAAAATGGGGACTAATAATGATAATGCTGGTTCGGTGACTTCAGCAACAAAAGTCACTGATGATAAATTTTTGATACAATCAGTAACTTTTTTGGGATCAGCTAAAGTGTCAACAATCAAATCATATTTGTTTTGTAAATCCAAATTATCTAAAACTTTAACAAATTTTTTCAAAGTTGAAAGACCGGCTTTAGCCAATTCTGGTTTGAAATCAGTAGATAAATCAGTCAATACCGGAACAACATCAATAAATTTCATTTCTAAAATATCTGCCGGAACATCATCAATTAATTTATCAAAATTGACTAATGCAGCAACTTTAGAATTCCATTTAGCCCCTGATTTGAAAATAGTTAAATATTCATCTAATACAATTGATCCTAATGCTTCCACAGGGTAAATTCCAAATAATGCATCAGTAGCAGATTTAGCAGCTTTAACAACATTTTTATCTTTATCAGTAAACATATCATAAGCAGTACTTAAAAACTGTAATAAATAAGCTTCTTTGGGGGTTTGACCACCAAATTTAGTTGCCAATTGTTGAATGATTAATAAAGCTCCTTCTTTAACTAATGCAGGACTTTTAGGTTTCAATAAAGATTTCAAAATTTCATTCAATTTCCATTCATTAATAATCGATAAATCTTCTTGTTCATCAATTATCTTAACAATGGTTTCCACTTCGGGTCTAATCTCAGCTATCTTACCGGCTTTCTCAATATTACTCAAATTTTCTTCAAATGGAATATTGAAAACATTTAATTTAGCAAGAGCAGTATTCAATGATGTTAATGAAGTGGTTGATGCATTCGGATTAGGAGTACTTCTTCCACTTGTAGGTAATGAGTCTACTGGAGTTGAAATGGTGGAACTTTGGTTAGTGTTATTATTATAGTTATAGTTGTTACTGTTGTTATATCTATTATTGGAATTATAACCTTGATTGTTGTACCCTTGTCCTTGATATTGGTATTGTTGTTGATTGAATCCTTGGTTATATCCTCCTTGATATTGAAATTGTTGATTTCCAGGTTGAAACGTAGGTACATTGCCATATGCTTGATTATAATTGTAGCCTCCTTGATTGTTATTTCTATAACCAAACCCTTTAGGTTTGGATTGTTGTTGCTTCTGCTGTTTTATAAAATCGTCAAAAGACTTGGACATTGTCTATACTGTTGTGTGTGTGGTTGGTATGTACCTACAAAAAATAAGGAAAAACCTATAAGAATAAAGAGTTGAAGAAATGAAGATGATGATGATGATGAGAGTCAAAAATTTTTTTTTTTTTCATTTCTCAAAAATCACATTTCTTTTTTTTTTCTTTCTGCCGTTCTTAAATAGGAAATCCGACAGCCGCACAATCTACCTATTTGGACAACGTATCCCGATAACCGAAGATCAATTGAAACAAACAAATCAGAATCTTACAACGTGTTCATGCAGAATATCAATTTCAATGCGATACCCACAATAAGAATTTATAATACTTTACAAAACAAAATTCATTTTGGTTATCTACTTCTATTTTCATTTCTTCAATAGTCTCAACTCAATATATCTAAATACTGGATATGTTATAGCGGTAAATCCAAATGAAATCCACATCCCTAAATCAGCACCATATTCACCAACTTTTCTAGCAATGGGGCCTTTATAATAAACTTGATTCATTCCAATAATTGCTCCAGCGCATCCACAAAGAAATGCAAAACAAGCTGCAAGCCCCAATGTTCTACCCTTAGGGTTATTCCAATTTGTCCAATTATACATTTGTTTATAATCTCCATCAAACTCATGTTCGTGTAATTTTCTAACTTTGAAAGTAGATCGGAAAATGAAATTTTCTTCTAACAATAATGCAATATACATTGTGATCCAGTATCCTAGCATGGGTAAAAAATTACTTAAAATTGTCAGGAAATGATTTCTACCACAGACAGATAAAACAAGATAGATAATGGTGACTATAGTAGCCCATATCCATCGAGGAACATATGTCAATCTCAGATCCACTAATTGAAATTCAAATGCAACTGAATAAGTGTTCATAATATTGTTACAAATCAAGGAAATGTACAACAATACAGCAACAAATTTCCCAAATTTCCCCCAATGAGAAAATGTCCCGACAATTAACCCACCCACACCAAATTCATTGTAAGCATCATTCCATGGCTTGTATGACAAGGCGAAATTACCACATATTGTTCCTGCTATTGCGACAAATGTCGATGGCACGGCAATACCCAAAAATGTAATTAAGAATATTTGATATGAAGGGGTACTTGCAGGGTACAATATATAATAATCAGCGGCTCCACTACCCCAAGTAGCTGTGACTGAATAACAAAGAGAAAAATAACTGAGCCAATTACCCCTGAAAGTCACTTTTGAATAACCAGCGTCATTTATCAATTTATTTGATTCACCAATATAATTAGCTTTTTGACAAACAACAACATAAAACAATATACTAGCAATAAAAATTGGAATTGAAAAAACAGTTTGAAATTTTAATAACACTTTAATTCCGAAAACTGCAACAATTAAACTAATTATTGCAATAACAACAATCCCTACTGCCAATGAAATATTATGATTTATCGCAAGGAGCATTTGTCCACCCAATACACAATTGACCACTGACCATCCAATACCGCCAACAATACAAATTAATGCCACAAACTTGACCCCCCATTGCCCAAATAAAAATCTTGCCGTGACCATTTGTCGACAACCAGATTTTGGTCCCATTGTCGAACTATAAGCAGGAACAAGACAACCAATAATCATTCCTATTAATCCACTGATCATCGCATCACGTAAGTTCAAACCAAATAAAAGGGTAGGTAAGAAAAATGATGACATTGTCGTGAGTCCTCCACATGCCGACCACCAAAGACCAAGTGTTTGAATGAATAAATGCCATGTAGGGATTTTTTGACCAAGTTCAATTCGTTCTTGTTCACTTACTCTTTCAATTCCTCGGACTTCAACTCCCCATCTATCTAAATTGTAAATCCAATTGATATATTTGGGAGCACGAATATCGGTTTCATTGGAAGAAATTGTATCTTGAGATACAATTGAATTTTTACTCTCGGGGATTTCCATTTAAATGAAGATTTATTAGTAGTTAGTTAGTTTCAATTGAAAAAGAGTCTAATACATTTTTTATTTTAACAGACTTTCTTGAGTTTTAGTAAATTATTGGTATTTATTTATATTATATCATTCATCTGTTAATTAGTGAATGGGAATTCTTAGCGCATAATAATTAATTAACCATGCAGAGGTTTTTTTTTTCCCTTTTCCCTTTTTCCTTGTTCTTAATTCATATTAATAAATCTGTTTATTGTATAAGCTGATACTCTTAGACTCTAAAACCTAAGATTACAAAATATCCACAACTTGACTTCTTCAAAAAGTATTGATTATATATCTCTACTTTATTCTTCTTATCATTGCAATCAATGTCAACAACAACTATCGATAAACTTCTTGAACTGCACCAAGATTTATTTTTGCAATCAATTTCTCACCCCTTGACAAATGAATTATGTGAGGGACTGTTAGCTGACTTCAAATTATTCACTTATTTAAATCAAGACCTTAAATTTTTTCAAATTGGACTCAATTTATTTGGTAAAACATTAGCTTATTGTGATGATTCCAAATCAGCCATTATTTTGGGCAAACAAATTGGATTTATATCTACTGATGAAAATGATTATTTCACCAGAACTTTAAAAGAACTTGAACAAAATGATTTGACCAATGTATTAAATTTGAAAAACAACAAAACTTTGATCCTCCCCAAAGTTCAACAATATATTGATTATTTACAATATTTAACTTTTGAATCCAATTCTTATGTTGAAATCATTACCTTTATGTATACTATGGAAAAAGTATATCTTGGTTGGGCGGAGTATAATGTTGCTCAAAAAACAATTCCATCTAATTTACCTTATAAATATCAAGAGTGGATTAATTTACATTATGGTCCTGATTTTTCTAAATGGGTTCAATTTTTACAAAATGAAGTGGAAAGAGTGGTTAAAACTAAAGAAGATTTTATTATTTGTGAAAAATCATTTGTAAAATCTCTTGAATTGGAAATTGATTTTTTTCAAGCTTGTTATGATTATCATGAAAATCGAAACGTGCTCTTTGAATTCCAGTAAAAGGCTTAAATGGTGTTTGTGTGATTGTTTTAATAAAAGTTTCCACCGTTAATTGCATTGCTAAGACGTAGACAACTCTCTTTAGTGAATCCGAAATGAATATGCGTTTATGGCTGCAACCGTTTCTTTTGCGCATGAATATTAATTATGGCAATGCACTCAAGCATAAACCAAATAGTTTACACAACTATGACCTTAGTTCCATATCTAGATTTATGAATATCAGTATCGTTGAGTTCATAGCATAATAGGAATAACATCCTTTAGTGGTTTATAAAACATCACGCCATAAAAGCATTTAATTTTTGACATTAGTATATCTTTCTATTTTCATTACAATTTGGTCAATATTTTTTGACGAAATCTTATAAATCACAGATAAGTATTTATTATATCTACAAATGTTTCCTCTACTACATTAATCATCAATAAAAACCAACCAATGGGTAAAGCTCCTCCTAAACATGAACGAGTCAGACGCATTTACTTGCTAAAAGCCCAATCCTCATAATCCTAATGACTCCTTGACATGTTGTCTAATTTGTCGGTCATATTCAGCACGATTATCTCTCCATAATTTACAAGCATCGATATTAGCCCCACTTTCAGGATTAGGTTCTGCAAGCATAGACATGACACTCAACAAGATCTTTTCAATACTTTGCACAGGTGACCATCTTTCCTCTGGTCGTTCATATTGATTTGGATCTTCACCAGGAGGATGTAAAATCGAAATACAAACGGTTCCATCAGCATAAATATTTGGATGTAACAATGGTGGATCAAACTTTAATGTAGGTGGTGATAATGGGTAATCTTTAGGGAAAGTCAATACTGCTGGGAATACTCCATTTTCATATGGAGTATCGGATGGTCCTTCTAATAAACATTCCCATTTGTATAAATTATCTTCACTCACTGGTCCTGCGATTATCCCAGGTGGTGGGTCCCTTGATAATTGTTGATACTCTTTTAGTAAACGTTTTTGAGCAGTGGAACGTGGGGGCATGAGTGGTGAATGAGCTGTGTGGTGGTAGTATTATCGAAAAAAGTGATCCAATATTGTGTTTCTAATGTGTGCGTGATCAATTTATTTATATTTTTTTTCTTCTTCTTCTTTAGTCGTTGTTGTGTCGTCCTCGTCGTTTCGCATTCGGAAAATCTAGTTGTTGGGTGGAATTCTATACTCCTGATTTGATAAACAAGATATATTAATTAGTCAATACTATTTTTTATCCCCCCTATTGCCGAGATATACGAAATGTGTAAATTACGATATTATCAAAAAATGACTTTACATTGATATAGAATAAGTGGAATGTTGGATTGATGTAATTGCGTCGACTCTCGTATTCAATTAAAACGTACTGGTCGACTCAATTGTCTCGTGCCACACAGACGCGGGAAAAAAAATCGATCTCCAAGCCCAACTTTGAAATTGTTACTTGTTTTTTTGTTGTGGACAACGCAACAACGACAACAACATCCACACCACAATTTTTTTTCACACACACACTCTCTCCACCGAAATCAAACCCATAAATTCAATTGAAATTTTTCACTCTCTTTTTGATTTCCTTCATTTTCTTTCTAAATCATCATATTTTAATACGAAGCCTCCCCCCTCCCCCATTCCATATATGTCAGTGTTTGTAGCAAAAGTTAAGAATGTTTTGAGTGGAGACTCTGTTGTTTTAACACCATCAAAAACTTCTCAATTCCCACCTCCAGAAAGACTCCTCACTTTAGAACACGTTAGACCAATTGATGAATTCGAATCAAAAGAATATTTACGTCAATTATTAATTGGTAAAGAGATCAAATTCAAAGTCTCGGCCAAGATTGCCAATAGAGAATTTGGTGATATTTCATCTCCAATTTTTAAATCTTTGATTGAATATTTATTAGCTCAAGGTTATGTTAAATTAAGAGACAATGTCAATGCTGATACTGATGATTACATTTATGAATTAAAAGAAATTGAAAATGGGGCAAGAATAAAACAAACTGGATTATGGTCCGACAAAGTCAAACCAGTGGAAACTGTCCCACTTACTCAAGACGTCATTTCAAAATCCCAGAAAACCCCCGTGAAAGTCATTGTCGAAAAAGTTATCAGTGGAGATAGAGTTGTTGGACGTTTAATTTTAAACAAAAAACAACAGACACAATCCACTACTTTATTATTAGCTGGTTTGAAAACCCCAAGAACTGACGACACCACACAGCCTCCACACATTGTGAAAGTTGCCCAACAAGCCAAACAGTTTGTTGAAGACAAGTTATTAACTACCAAAGCAGAATTAACTTGTTCAATTATTGGAGAAAGTCAAACTGGCGTTCCAATTGCCATTATAAATCATCCTTCTGGTAACAATATCCATGAAAAATTATTGGAATTGGGTTATGCTGAAGTGGTTGATTGGCAATCCACTTTAGTAGGGTCAAGCACCATGAGTGTTTTGAGAAAGGCAGAACAGACTGCAAAGGCATTAGGAAAAGGGATCTATGCCAATGCCACTATCACCAGAAAATCCGTACCAGGAACTTCGGGATCCAAATTGAAACCAGGAAACACAATTGAAAATGTCACTATTGCCAAAGTCATCAATGCTGATACTTTGTTGATTAGATTACCACATTCGGATGAAGAAGTTACCGTTCAATTGGCATCAATTAGAGCGCCAAAACCAAACGATACAACTGTTACCACGGATTCGGCTAAACAACAAGCATTGGTTGCAACTGCCAGAGAATTCGTTAGAAACCAAGTGATTGGTAAACAAGGTACATTGTATATTGATGGGTACAGAGACGCTAACAAAGAACTAGGTTTAGAAGCCAGATTATTAGTTAGTTTTAAATTTGGAAACACAGATCTTTCAGAATTGATTGTGAGCAATGGGTTTGGCACTGTTATCAAACACAATAAGGCTACTCAACATGAACGTTCAATGAATTGGGATAAATTGATTGAATTGGAAGAAGAAGCTAAAAAATCATCCAAAAAAGGTATTTATGGAGACTTGAACAAAGTTCTTACTGTTGGTACTAGAATAATCGATGCTTCTGAAAATTTCACTAAAGCTAAAACTTTTTTCAATGGATTTAAACAAAAGGGAAGAATCAGTGGGTATTACGTTGAATTTATTCCTTCAATCAGTCGTGTTAAATTGTTTAACCCAAAGGAAGGATTGAAATTGACTTTAATTTTGGGTGGATTGTCCAACAACAAGAGCGATTCATTGAATGACGAAGGTGTCAAATATTTGAACAAAAGATTTTTACAAAGACCAGTTGAATTTGAGATTTATGATACTGATAAATTAGGAGGATTTATTGGTAATTTATATCCTAATGCCAACGCCTTGTCTCCAATTCAACAACAATTATTAGAACAAGGTTTAGTTAAAATTCATGAATTTGCTGTCAATTCCAATCCTGCTGCCAGTGCATTGATTAAAGCCGAAGACGATGCTAGAAACGCCAGAAAAGGTATTTGGAACGATTATGATCCTGCCAGAGTTGAAAAAGAATTGGCAGAATCAACTGCTAAATTGGAATCCGTCAACCTTGCTGCATCTAAACCAAAATTCTTTGATATTGAAGTTGTCGACGTTGAACCAACCACTGGTGTTTTATCTTTCCATTTGTTAGATTCTGCCACCACCCAAAATTTTGCTCAGTTCAAACAAGCTTTCCAACAATTTCATAGTCAAATGCCAAGTGCATCTCAATCTTCTTCTAATGACTTGCCATTTAATTTGGTTAAACCTCCTAAGAAGAACGATTTAGTATCTGCCAAATTCTCTGAAAATGGTAAATTCTACCGAGCCAAAGTGATCAATTTCGATAAATCTACTGGTAAATACGAGGTGAAACATTTGGATTTTGGAAATATTGATAAAGTTCCATTAAGCTCTTTACGTTCTTTACCAGAAAAATTTGGATTTTCCCAGTATCCTGTTTTTGCCCATACTACAACTTTACAAAATTTGAGATTACCACCATCTAAGCCAACCGACTATTTGACTGATAGTATTTATGCATTAGAAGATTTGGTTTACGATAAGAAATTGGTTATCAGTGCATTACCTGGAGAGTCAGAAGCTGAATATGAAGGTGTATTATACGACGCTGAACAAAGTTTGAAAGACTCTTCATACACTATCAATAAACAACTTGTCCAAGATGGTTGGGCTATTGTTGACAACAAGGTAGTGAAACCAGCAGTAAAAGAATATGTTGCCGAATTGATAGCTATTCAACGTGAAGCCAAATCCAACCATTTAGGTTGTTGGGAATTTGGTGACGTTTCATTCGATGAAGATAGTTTATTAGCATAAAAAAAAGTTGAAAATTATGTATATAATAGCAGCAGTCGTGTGAGATATATACGAATGATAATGTACAATATTATGTCGTCGTACATAGTGGAAATTCTCCCAACCTTTTTTTTTTCTGAATTTGGTAGCGAGTAGTAGTAGTTTGTTGGCGGGGGAACAAGCGTGTCCTTTTTTTTAAAATATCAACACATTACGACATTTTGCCAGCATCGGGACATTTTTTGATCTTTCTTTTTTTTTTTTGCCTTTCTGTATTTTTTTTTTCAACAATTTTTTTTTACGTTTTTCAACAATTTTGTTTTACTGATTTTTTTTTGGAAGCTTTCTTCTTTCTTCAATACTTGTTTGAACTGTCCCATCGTTGTTAAATAACATTCACCTTCACCTAAGCCATGAACCCCGCTGTTTCCAATATTGTTATCATGCTTGTTTTGATGCAAGTAGCCAAAAAATTAGATTTTGAAGATCCAACTATTTTGTTCTACACCAGAGCCGCTTATCTTGGATGTCAAGCTTTAACATTTTTGATTTATTTCCTTGTTAGATACAAGATTAATGCCAAGAATGATTTGACTACTTTGAAATATGTTGAACCAGCTAACCCAATGTCTGGTCAAACTGAACCAAGAGCTGTTGTTACCACTGTCAAGGAATACGATTTACAACAAGTCAACCAGCAAATTAAAGGTATCTTTACCGGGTTAGCCATGATGTCATTTATGCATTTATACATGAAATACACCAACCCATTGTTCATGCAAAGTATTTCATCTTTGAAAAGTGCTTTGGAATCAAACATTGTCAAAATTCACTTATTTGGTGTTCCAGCTTCTGGTGATTTGAAAAGACCATTCAAATCTGCTCCAGGATTCTTGGAAGCCTTAACTGGTGCTGGTGGTGTTCAAACCGATAAAGCATCTGTTGAAAGTGCTGAAACTGCCGGTGCTGGTGGTATTAAACAAGATTAGAGAGAATTGTTATTGAAATTTTTTAAAACATAATATACAACAAGAAAAAAAGAGTCTCACAATTACAGATTAACGAAGTTTTTTTTTTAAACACCTTTACTTATACGTTATGCTTTAGTAGGGGAGATTGAAAAAGGAAGAAAGAAAATGTATTAGTAGTTTCTTGGAATAAACCTCTAATTGTTACTAGTAATTAATTCTATAATATTGTATTATACGATCCTATTTTAAGAATAAGTTTGTTCGACTAATATACACTCTTGTTCTTTACCCCTGACAAATCCAACCAAATCTAATAATTTTGCAGCAATTATAAACTCACTTAGGGTCCATTGTCCCTTACCGTAAATTTCAGGAATTTGCACAGATAAATCAGGAATCAAGTTCTCATATATTGGTTTGTAGTTGAGTACTTCTTGTGCAGAAATGTCTGTGTTTTTTCTTAATTTTACAAATAAATCATGAATCCACATTGGTAAACACTCTGAGTCATTGGTGTATTGATCGCGATTATAACAACGGATCAACCACAATAACCAGCATTGATCCTGAAATTGCGACTCTAATACTGCATCGTAATCAGCGAATCCCAAAAATAACATTGATTGTTGGAACTTGCAATCTTTTTTGAAAACATTTTTCAATGTAGTTAAATGCGTCTTTTCATCCTTTAATATTTCCTTTTCCATTCTTTTGATACTCTTTATAGCCGATGTAAATATTTTGAATTGAGATTCAATATACCATAGAATATACTTATGCTTTTGCGAGTCCTGAGGCACATCAAGTTTAAGCAAGTTTTTTTTAGTCTCCAAAGCGGCACGTAAATGATTTAAACCTGATAATTTCATACGCAATGTAATTCCCGTTTCCCATTCATTTTGAACTAAAAATTGGAATGTTTCAATCAAGTTGCTTGGTATATTTTCATTATTAATAAAGAACAAAACGCCATCTTGATGCTTTGTTTCTGCAGTAGAGGGGGCATCATTTGCAACTACTGAATTGGTGTAATCATCTATAGTTGGTAATTTAATACCATACTCTTCAATGGCTTTGATCTTCTCTTCGGGCATTTTGATCTTCAACGCAACCGAATCTTGCAGATTATTTTCAATACAAAACCCATAGGCCAATAACAATTCTTCATTGCCCTTTAAACCATAGTTGTTAAAAATTTCCTTCCCGGGTACTATCGATTCTGAACTAAACTTAAAATAATTGTCGGAAACATCCCAATGTACTTTACTCTTGGAATTATGATTTAACAAGTCCACAACTGGTAAAAGCATAGCACTATCTTGTTTGTTATTTTTATCAATCAAATATGCTGGGAAAGATCTACTTTTTAAAATCAACGAAGCCCATAAATAATTTGGGAAACTAGTCCAATTCTCAATATTTTCATCATTTAAATACTTATTCAAGTCATCATCGGTATAGAACTTATACTCATAGTAGAACTTCATATTAATGTAATGTTGTTCAGGTTTGGGAAGATCGTCATGTAAGGCATTGATTGCCTTCCACCATTCCTCCACCAACGTAACCAAATTTTTCTTTAAAGAGTTCCCCAAGTTTGTTCCCTGTAAATAAGATTTATCATTTGCTGACCATGTATATGGTGAATCGATTTCTGACAAAGAGGGCAACAAGTTCAAATACGGATAAAAGAATGAATTGCCATTCAATCTTTCATGACATAAGTGCAATTTTAATATTGAGTTGTCATTAATGTCGGTATTTTTCAACAGTTTTGAGAATTCTTTGAATGCAGTTTGTGGAGTAATAATTAATTTTGATGGGATACTGATAGGACAAAAGGGTGAATCTGGTACTTTATTTCCTTTGTAGATGGCACCAATATAGTTCTTTGATATTTCTTTGAATTCAACATCTGGGGATATTTGAGCACCATTCAGCTCAGCCCATTTTAATAATTTATTTATCAGCTCTATTTTAGTCATGACTTGGTAAAATTGTATCTAAGATGGATTGGGAAAAGTGACAATTTATTGCCTTCTACAATTTTTTTTCTGACTAGACTCTTCTCCCTTCCATACGTCTCGGTTCTTGATTTTTCAAAAATGTTTACAACAAAACAAGAAGTACATTAAAGAGTTGAATCTCTTAACGATGATATTGTTTTTAACCTAGTTTATTATTCTTCTAATAGATATATTTCCAGCTTTACCTATGATACATCTACTACTTGTTGGAGGGTTGCAAAACAATAAAGTTGTAAAGTCGTGTATACTGTTAAAAATAGACCAATTCATGATTTTTATATAGACATCAAAATTCCGCATTCAAGTGTCTCATCAACCCACTTTTTTTTTTTCCTACTCTTTCTTAGACTTGGGTATAAGACAAACCCCGTGAAAAAAAACATATATCCCCCACACACAAATGTTATCTAGGCTTGCTTTAAGGTCTACCATTAGATCAGGGACTATATTACAATCAAGTCGTTTGTTTAGTGTTTCTACTGGAAGATCACAAGAACAACAACCCCAAAAATCGACCAATAATGAACCAGCTGCCAAACCAAAGAAAAGACCATTGAGTAGAGTCGCTATTGGTGGTTCTTCAGACCACAATAAAAAAGGTTTTGGAATGTCAGTCGAGTTTGCTACATGGAAAGCTGTCCTCCTTTTGTTGACAGTAGGTGGATTAGGTGCATATTACTTTCAAAAAGAAAAGGAGAGATTACACAAAAGACGAGAAATGGAAGCTAACAAGTCCATTGGTACTCCATTGATTGGTGGTCCATTTACGTTGCAAGATACCAAGGGTAATAAATTTACGGAGCAAAACTTGGTTGACCCTAACAACAAAAGATTTTCTATTTTGTATTTTGGATTCACTCATTGTCCAGATGTATGTCCTGAAGAATTGGATAAATTGGGGGATATGTTGGACAAATTGGCCAAAGATGGTATTCCTATACAACCAGTATTTATCACATGTGATCCTGCTAGAGATACCCCTGAAGTTCTTGATGCGTACTTAAAGGACTTCCATCCAGGTATAATTGGGTTGACAGGTACATTTGAACAAGTCAAGAATACATGTAAAAAATTCAGAGTGTATTTCTCAACACCACCGGATGTCAAACCAGGTCAAGATTACTTGGTCGACCATCTGATTTTCTTTTATTTGATTGATCCCGAAGGTAATTTTGTTGATGTTATTGGCAGAGAATCCGAAGCTCTTGAGAGTGCAACAAAAATTGCCAAATATTCGGATGCTTTCATTCCAGAGAAGGAGAGAGTACAGAAGAAGGAGGGGATCTTTGGATTCCTTTATAAATAGAGATGATTGAAAACTTTCTTGTAAATATATATATGGTATTTCCGTGGAAAATACATATCTTTGTTTCTTACTAATTTTCTAATAATATCGTATAAATCAAACAACGAAATACACATTGCTATGTAGATGAAAAAAAAAAAGAAAGAAAGAAATTCCTTAGGCAAGAACCAATCTTTTATAACCACCACATGTTTTACATTCTTCTTGGTGTTTAAGCATCAAATCTTGTGCTTTTTCAGGATCATCAACTTCTTTAGGTTCTGGCCATGAAAGATATTCATTCGTGTAATTTGGAACGTAATTTTCAGGTAAAATATCCAATCTCTTACCATAATTGTTAACCTTTCTCCAATCACGATGAACGTTGTACAAGGACTCAGAAAAGTAGGCGTAACATCTTTGGAACTTCTTGGTGTTCAAGTCTGTTTGCATAGTTGGTTTGAAATTACCATATTCAGCCCAAGCCTCACGTGGGTGGGCCAACATATAATCAGTGGCTCTCTTAATTGCTTTCAAAAACTTTTTAACTGCTTGTGGGTTTTCAGCAATGAATTTATCGTTGGCAATGTATAAGATTGTACAAAAGCAGCAACAACCCAATTCTGCCAATTTATCGATTCTTAACATCTTAGCGTCGTTTGAATCTTTCCCTTGTTCTTTCAAAGCTTCCTCTAATTCCACTTGTTGAATACATTCAATTCCAATACCACAATCGATAGTTCCTTCTAAAATATACTTTGCCACATTCATACCACATCGAACGGCAACATAATCATCAGGTGTCATACCATAATGTTTAGTCAATTCATCAACTTGAATTTTACCAAACTCACCAACATAACCAATTCTTTTACCTTTCAAGGATTGGAAATCAGAAGTGATACCAGATCCCTCCAAATAACATATACCGGTGAATGGTTCGTCTAATAAAGATCCAATTGATGTTACTGGGAATCCTCTAGCTTTGGCGGCCAATGTGTGAACCATTGCCTTCAAACCCATGTCAACTTTACCGGATCCCACCAATTCAGTAACATCAGATGGATTGGAGGGCTCCAAGATAGCAATATCAAGATTCTCATCTTTGAAATAACCTTTGATGTTAGCCAAATACACTGGAATATGATATGGAGCAGCTTCCCAATTCAATAAAAATGTGATTTTGTTAGTAGACATTTTGTAATCCTCTTGATTGATTGATCAAATGATATTGAGTGTTACTTTATCTGAACAATTGGGGATTGTTGGCTGTATTTATAGTATAGGATCTACCAGTAAACGGTTGATTTAAACGCATAGCAAATTATAATATGTTTGGGTTTCAATACCCGACAAATCCAATTGTAGTCAAAATCAATGGGGTTCATAATAGCATATTCAAATATCCTCCTCTTTTGGCAGATATGAGTTTTAGGGGGGAGGGGGTTACCAATTATAATCACAAGAACCTGTTAATCGCATGAATTTGGATATAAACTTTTTTTTTTCCCTTAATTTCCATTTCATTATATCGGCAATTTGATACAAATGGATTCATATACGCATGTCAATAGCAAAAAAATACCTCATATTTGCTATTGCATTAAAAGGGGTTTACCTCAGTAAGCAGATTAATAATTAATTATCAATTGATGAAACATTTTATACACATAGAAAGCCATTCGTAGACAGATAACACGTTTTGTATATGCAACTGTTGATCTCCGGTAAACCTAGGGTAGCATTAAACTCTTAACCTTCCATCAATATTATAGTACCGATTAGCAATTCAAATCGGTGAAATGTTCTTTATTGTGTCATTTGAATCGGTTATTCGTTCATAGATTTGTAAAACACTGTTACAAGTGTGTAGTGGGAGTTTGGACGGTAGTGTATATTGGCTACATAGATGATTATATAATCAATGCTGTTGTGGGTTAGCTCCTTGAGTTTGATCTGCCATTATTGTACTGGCTTGATCTAGACTAATGAAAGT
>OBUW01000366.1_pt1 | contig 27339 bp, 17 predicted proteins | sample 1475761 | NCBI WGS metagenome assembly OBUW01 (sample SAMEA2579908, study PRJEB22360) | human gut metagenome | biome: human gut; feature: human-associated habitat; material: faeces | place: Denmark | collected 2008/2010
TACATGATTTGAATGCTTGCTACGCAACATTCTAATTTTCTGTAGTTGAGAAAGCAGTGCTCGACAAATTATTTAGTTATGAACAAAATAGTAGTTTTTCTTCAATTTTAGCTCTAAGTGGGCGGTTTTGCAAATGTATGGAATTACCACTGTTGCTTGATAAGTTAGTCGTGTGCATTCTACAAAACCAAAAAAAGTTGTACCAAAATCCATAACAACGGAGGAAGGAAAAAAGTTTGGTCAAGAACAGTTTTCCATTGATTAACCATCATAAACAAGCAACAGAGACAAGAGACTATACCATATTTACACAATGGATGAGTCGTTTTATTTTGCTCTACTAAGGATATCTATTGCTCAGATTTTGAAGGCTAATGGATTTGACAAATGCAAACCTTCAACTTTAAATGTCATGACAGACTTATACTTGCAAACCTTTCAAAATGCCATTAGGGAATCACTCAAGTGCAGCAATATGCGAACAAACTCAAACTCACCCGAGTTGCAGGATATTACACAAGCTTTGATCAATATAAGCATTTTTAAAGCGAACGAAGCCACGAAAATTCACGATGAGTATTATGAAGAGAGTCGGTACAATACCAAATCGATTGAAGCGTTTTATCAATGGTGCAAAAAAAGTGAACCTCTTGCTATAGAGAAAAAGTTGAATGAGGTCCCCAATAATTTGATAAAAAACTTGATTGAGAAGAGAAAACTAGATATAGATGATGGGGAATCTGATCTAGCCAAGAGAAAGCGGAAGCATAAAGAACGTCAGGAATTTTATAACCAGTTAAAATTGAACGACGACCAGAGGCATAGGGTTGATGAAGACGAGTTGGACGAGGATGTAATAACAGCGAAAGACAAGCTTACTTGGCTCAACTATTTAATAGAGAAAGACTTGAAGTTAGGGCATGATTTGAAATTTTTGCATACAGATCCGATTATAGCTAAGGAGTTTTTGAAATTTCAAAATAATTATAAATTTCATCCAGTGGGTGTAAGAAATGACAAAGAAACAAATACTAATTGGGATAGAATCCAAAATCATTTAAAGCATTTGAATAAAACTGATCATATTGTGGGAGAGGTGTCACCTGAGGAGGTCGCTCCAAATGAGGGTGATAGAGACATATTGAAATCATTGGCTAACGTAAGTTGTCTATTGCCATACAACTTAAAGTATGATGAAAATCTTTTGGAAGAGGACTTGACAAAGCTTACTAAGGCAGAAGTAATACAGAATGAAGAGGAAGGTATAAATGACGAGCATCGAGCTCCAGATGACGAAGTGGAACAAACACCTAATGAGTTGACCTTAAATGACGGCGAGATAAATAATGATGGTCTATTAATAGATGATACTGGAATAGGGGGTGAAAATAGCTTAATATTTATGTAACTTGAATGAAAAAGAGCGTTTTTTGCAAAATTATTGATACATACTTGCATCAATGAATTAATATGTCTTTGCTTTTTCTTTATTTATTTTGTTACCTCTCTAATTTGAATATGCAAGTATTGGTGGAGAAGTCAGATATTGTCAACTCAGGTGACGATTTTATATTTCATGTTATGCAGCTAGTTGAAACATCTCAGCCCATAAACGAAACAATGTTTGGTCTGTAAATAAGATTTATCTTGGCTCTCCACATTGAATATCAAAAACATCCAAGACTTTGAAAGTTAAGAATGTAAAGCAAACAAAGAATAGAAAAAGTCTATAAGTGTACCAGATGGAGGACAGTAAACTCTGTGATGCCAAACGTAAAGAGTTGTGTATGTTTCTTCTAGCCTCTTCATTCAAAGTATTATTCGTTTTACGAGAATAAACTCCCTCCTGAGTATTTCACCCAAGAAAATAACCACACCAAACTATCATACGATATAATAGATGATGGAGGAAGTTGCATTTGCATCTTCCATAACTGCCGAAAAATAGAACTTTATCTGCAACCAATCTTAGCATTCCCAAATTCATCAACATGTAGATGAAAGCAATAATAATAATTTAACTAATTATACCCAATTGAGTAGGTCGTGTATTGGCTACAGAAATGTAATAAATTTATCCCTTTTGGGAGCTTAATTGTACGAGCGTTTGAGATGAAAAACCACGCAGTAACAGCATGAAGAAGCACAAAAAGCCCCCAACCAACTAAAAATTGATATACACACAACTGGGTGCTTGAAAATTCAATTCTCTTTATTTTGTGATTGGAAAAATACAGAATAGGATTATAATAATTGTGGGTTGTCTTCCTAAATAATGGACAGCTTCCTTTTTTGTAATATCCACTTTATTGTACCCGAAAATACTTACCCTCGATAGAACTTTCTTGAGATGTGATAGAATTGAGAACGGCGGAGAGTGGAGATGAACAAGGGAGAATTAGCTTATTTTATGTGGACAACTTGTAGAAGTAGGCCAAATTTCAGCACCATGTAAGAAAACTAATCTTGTTAACCATGTATATCTGACAACTGTACAGCCTGTTATTCAGCTATTTATTTTTTCAAGTTATAGGTTGCTGGAGTATTTCTTCTTTTACTACATTTTTACTAGTTTAAAGAAAGTATATTTCAGTAGTCACACAAAGTAATAAAGTATGCACATAAATCTTGTATGTGTTAAAACCATGACGCGTCAATTTTTATTTGTCGCACTATCTTTTGTTGTGTCTATGTCTCCCTCTAAAAGATAGATCCCCCCCCCTTTTGAGTTTTCTATTGTTAGATTAAATACTTGTTCAATATAGCGGTGTTCCATTTCGTTTATGTCGGAACAATTATACGTTTGACCAAGAATATAAAGCAATTATATAGAATACTTTTTGAAACTTGGCTATTAGTTTTATTGTATTTTCTTGTCAATTGGTTTTTTTTGTGCGTTGATATATATTCAAGGTTGTTTTCCTTGTTCAAATAATTTTTTTTTTTGTATTATTTATTGATATTCCGAATTCTTTTTTCTTCTATTTATTCGTTCATTCTTGATACTAGAATCTAATACAAATACTTGACATATTTGGGATCAACACAACTGAACACTAATCAAATATTTCTCCTTTTTGATATTAATAGATTAAAATTATCCCAACACGTCTACGTGCCACAGCTAATCTTTTTTTTTTTTCTCGTTGGTTTCCTCCTAAACACTGACAATCACAATTTCGCGAGAATAAAAAATCAAAAATTAAAAATCAAAGCCTGATTATATCAAATTGGACGATACATTTTCAATCAGAACTGTTTCAAATCCTTTTCTTTGCCCTTTTTTTGCTTTGACTTCACTATAATATTCCTAGCAAGTTTCTGCAAACTGAATTAACATAGCTTTTGTTCTTATTATTTTATCTTGATAGACATTTTCATAATTACCCAGTTCATAATCTCGACATACAATGATAAATAAGAATTTGAATTTACTGCTTAAATTAAACAAGTTGGATTTTGTTCCACCAAACAGCAACTTTGGAGGCAGTTCAAGCCCTTTTACTCCGGTTGATCAAACTTTGAAGACACCTTTAGAAGCACCTCAGCATCAAACTGAGTTTCCATTACAACACCAATTTCAGCTGCAGCAACAAGGATACCATGGGAATGTTAATCAATCTTCACTATATCAAAACCCGGAAGTTAATGAATCTGATGACATTCTTACCGATATTGATGAACCATGCAATTTAACTAGGCGAAATTTCACATTGTTTTTTACAAACCAATTTGATCAAGTATTGATTTCAATATATTCGACCATTTTGTCATTGCCAACTACTACTCCCTTTCTGGGAAACATCCCTCCTAGTGGACTAGTCAGTAAAGTTGCCAATGAAACGATAAAGGAATTGATCAGAGTCACATCCGCCTCCAAAAACACACCAATATACGATCAATTCAATATAATCAATCTGGATTGTCTTCGGAGCCACGAATACCAACCAATAATATTACAGTTAATAAGAAAAAGGTTATTAGAGATATGCCATAGCAAAAACAATTCTGTTAACAAATTACCAGAGTCTACGTCTATACTGCTCAATAGTACAGTGACAAGAAACTCTTCCGTTTCCAACTTATCTTTGAGTGATATGAATCTAATGAATTACAATAACTCAAATCAGAATAATACTGCAGTGAACTTGGCAAGATCACGATCGTCGTCAATCAACTTGAGAAAGCAGTCCCTAACCAGAAACAATTCCAACAATTGGTTGCACGTTGGGAACATTAACAATTTGAGACCGAGTGGAAATCCAGACTTTAATATGAGTACAGACTCGTTGCAATCATTCCAAGATTTTGTTCCTCAATCAATAATTAATCGTACATCCAATGGCAGTGGTAATGCGAATGTGACTAACAACACCAACAATTTGGTCAGTTCCTCAAGTAATGTTGGTCAATTGAATTCTATGATGATGGACTATCACATAACTCCTCCAACCTCACATAAGGGTTCAATAAGCTCGACTAACCTGCCATACAATATTGTTCATAACCCTTGTACTTCTGATTCCGAAGAGTTTCAGTTTTTGCAAAGATCGAGATCCTCGTCAAGGGGTAACAATTTGCCACAAGCACTCAATATCAATACTGACATGTCTAATCTACAGGCTTTGAATTCTTTACAAGGGAATTCAGGCAATTCCAAATATGTGCAACCAGGACTATCGTTAGACTCTCCATTTTTGTCTGCTACAACTCCAGGTGACGAATACTTTAGTGGGCCACTGTTTGCTAACCCCAGCAATAACCTGACCACGGCTGTAATTAGTGCGGGTTCCAACTCTGTCGAAAACGCAGAAGCAGGTGGTGACACTTCTAAAGCAAATTTACCCAATCAGTACAGTTTAAGTGAGAAAAAGAGAGATTCTTTGAAAATGAAGCGTGGAATTCATTAGCAAGAGATATGTCAGCTCGTTTTACATCATTAACAACTTCAAGTGAAAACACTAAGCTAATAACGGAAAGTCCACTCCGATAAAAATGAAGAAAAGGGGGGACTGACTCTTGGTATATGATATACAGTTCTTGTCTATAGTAATTGATATTAGTTTATAAATTAAATTTGTAAGATGAAAACTTGTAGAAAACAATGTCTTCCGTTGGAGTTTCCATTTGTAAGGTTATCTCGAAACAGTGTAATAGTGATTGCGATTATCTAATTGCAAATCGCCGTTTTCTCCATATTATTTTTGATATATGACCTGGCTGTTGTGACTATCCCAATTCTCCAGGTTTCAGCGAAAACAATCAGAATTAGCAAATTCTACATTGGTTCACTATTTTTTCTAATTATTATCTTCTGCACGTTGCGTAAAACTGTGTCACGTTCAAGAATCCTGCCCCTCGCTGATAACAATTATCTCTTTCCCTTAAACCGACACGTGAGCAATCTAAATTATTGACTATTTTGCTTATAAACGATGATAAACAAGAAGTGATTAGGTTTTTAAATACGGCATTCGGCGGATATGATAAGAATGGGCCAAGGCGTTTTTAATTACAAAATTAGAGATCACTTAAGACAATCTCATGGAGAGAACAAAATTACGGCATTAAACAATATCGGCTTTATTAGATGTGACGTAATGTGGTTTGGAGATTCCATTTTCTCCCTTTCATGAATTATCAGCATTTTTTTAATGACTCCCTGTACTTAGCATAGTATCAACATGGAGAGCACCAGACATGTTCAAACACCAAATGTATAACTTGTAAGAACCAATCACCAATAATATCATAAAAAAAAATAATCATAATAATTTTCATGTCGGGCCGATGAACAACAACACGAGGCTGTGTATATATTTATTGTTAGTCGAATAAATTAGTTACCAAAAAGGGGATGATTGTGTTCACAAAAGTGAATCATCTCCTCTTATTGTGATACACACACACATTGTGGCTGAAAATACTCGTATATTCTTTCTTTTTCTCCAACTAATAATAGGACAAAAAAATAAACCTACTGTTACTTAATACAAACGTTTGCTTCTGTTCTTTGGTCCTTTTTTTTTCAAAGTTTTCAAGGATTTTAATGACCACAAAACTTAGCCATGCGCAGGTTTTGTTATTTTATTCTTTTATTTAAATGATGATTATGGCGGTAGCCGTGTTCTTCTAACGTTAAGCTAAGCCGATATGAAGACATGTGTTTACGTTTGCAACACAAATTCATTGACATATCAATTTGAGAATGTTTTGTGTTTAGTTGTTTATCAAAGAGTCATCCACACAGTTTTTCTAGCCGACTTCATCAAATTGCCGTTTCGAGATGTAGATATCAGAATTCAAGATCCCTGAATGAACAACTATAAGTACTACAAGAAATCCACCAAATTGTCCTCCCAATTCAATACCTATAAACCAACTTTCAAACAATGACTTTCTTCCATAGTGCTAATTATTTTGGTCATGGTGGAGTAAATGCTTCTATTACATCTTCATCAATAACAAATGTTTCCCAAGAGTTTGCTGATATCATAAGCAATTCACAGTATACTGATTATTCAAGTTACAAATATTTAATTGGTGTCAATGATCCACCAATTGACTTCAAGGTGACCAATGCTGCTAAATATTTACCAAATGAAATTGAAACAATTGCACACTTAAAACTCATTAGAGCATTTTCAGTGATGAAAAAGAGAGTTATTGGCTCAGCTGATTCCAACAATGCTGCTAATTTATGGAGAGTTTTTGTTACCAGAGCTGTTCGTCGCTTCATTGTGTTTGTTACTGCAATTAAAAAAACCGTTGTTATTCAAGGTAAAGCTTACGATGAACCTTCCATGTTTAACCTTGCCAATACAAGAAATTCCCAATTGGTTGCTACAATTAATCAATTGCTACCACCTTTGGACGTCATTATGGTCTGGCATGCGTTTTTGTTAAATTCAAAATCATTTTATGACACCTTTGTGAGATGCAACTTATTAGACTTTGCTAATGTCCCGTTGCCATTGCATAATATTGTCGCTTGCATAGATGATTTCAGTTTTGAATTTAAAGTGTCTCAGCAATTCAAGCGCAACTATTTGGATTTAATTAAAAAGTATACTTCATATTCATTGGATTTGCAATATGACATAAATGAAATCAACCTGTATGGTGATGAGAAGTTGTTCATTTACTGTCCAAACTGTTATGAAAAGCTTTCTGAGGGTATTTCTTGGATAAACAATGAGAATACTGGATTTTCAAATTCAGATTTGAATGCAACAAATATTAACTTTGCGCTGTCTTCTGAGTGCTACTGTACAAGTTTTCCAATCATTACCCATGAAGAATTAAGGAAGCTTCAATTATTTGCTGACGCCACAAAGGCTGGTACTTTACAAGGTGTGTATAAGCATTTTTCGAAGGTCATTTCTGCTCCTGGGCTTGTTGACCGAGATCCACTGAATTTGAGTATTGAGATGGCACTCCGAATTCAGGAAATATGGGAAGACCACAAATTTGAAGATCTCCCAACCATGGTCAAATCTATTATTTCACAACTCAAAAATCCATTGACTGGAGTTTTGCTTATGGAATATTTAAACAACCAAACAATTAGCATGACTGTCCCTGGTGGAATTGAAATTGGCTATGATTTGGTTGCTGCGGTCATGCAACAAGAAAGATTCATAAACAGGATGAATAACATTAACTGGTTACAGTCTCCATTTATTAAACAAATTTCAACTGATTCTTGTTCGAGGTATGCTAATTTTTTTACAATGCTGTCTGATCCTCGTTTGAATCAAGGAATATTGATTCCCACATTAGATATCGATTTGGTTTGGAGAACTCATAGGTTGCATTTATCCGGCTATTTCTTTGATTGTCGTAGTTCTGCTTGTCATTCAATCATTGATGATTCACTTCATGAAGGAAGATTGGACAATAGCTTCAAAACAACTGCTGATGCTTATCAGTCCCGATTTGGGGAATCCTATAACGTCTGCTACTGTCAGCAATGTTTAATTTCAAAATCTGACGCTGCAGAAGTACCAGCAGCCAATGAGCATGTTGTTGAATCCAATTTTGAGATAAAATCATTATTTGACTTTGATGCTTCATCATCATTTGTTGGTGCAACATCTGCCAAATCTGGTAAAAATAAGGTTGCAAAAAAAAGACCTAGGTCCAAATCGAGTTCAAGTTTGAGTACAAGTTTGAGTTTTGATTCAAACAGTTACTTCACACTTGATACTATAATGAACGATCCGTTGACTCCAATTGAAGAAAAGTTGGAGGATTTGATTTCTCCTGTTTCCTGCAGTGGGCTCTCCTCGCCCAGTTTGATGCCACTTAGTTTATATCATTCGATTTCAAGCTCAGATTTTTCACTTTTTGATGCTGGTACTACAGTTGGTGAAGATTCAAATTGTTCATTAAATGATTTCGATGTTGGTGTTGATGATCAGGCAATTACCTTTGGTGATATACGAAACGAACTATTGGATTCAACTTTGTCAACATTTTTTGGAACTGTTCCAGAGGGACAATTTAACTTTATTTAGTTTATATTATTTCAATTCTTGCTACTATATTTCAAAAAAGTAAAAAAAAAATAATTAGATTGTAGTGTTTTAGTTTGGTTTTATAGATTGTGAATAATTGCATAAATGAACGTTATTAGTTTTTAGAGCTCTTAATGTGAAACAAAACAATTGACACGAAGTTGAAACTTGTAGTTTGTTTTTCCTCAGTTTCTTAGGTATCCATTACGACTCGATGCGTCAAATTTGTGCCAAGATATCAAATGCAATGGGCCTGTGCGATACGAAAGTCGTCAGATTAATTGATTTTGAGTCTGATTACTAATCGGGGAGGGGGGGCTTGAGGAATATCTAAACGGTTTGAGAGGAAATATATGGCAACTGATACTTGTGATCCATCACAACAGTATGAAACGACGCGTAACTATCAGGGAGTAAACAATATTCCAATAAAAAAAACTTAAAAAAAAAGAACTTCACTATATATAACACGGAATCTTCTTTTAATCTAGATATGCAGAACTCTCTTTTGGTTGAAGCAGTATTAACATGATATTATGTCAAGATTTTGGCATTTCAAAAAGTTCTATTTCACCCTGTGCTACTCAATGCAAAGAATGCGGAGAAAGATTTTCAAGAATGAACCTCTAGTTCCAATGAATGTCACGTCAGAACACGAACAAGTGCAATCAATTAGTAAAGAAGAATCACGTTCATTACTGTCAAACGATCTAAACTTAAGTGCAGATCTGGAATTGCAATTGGAATCCGAACCAGAGATAGAGTCGGAACAACTAAAAAATCATGAAGATGTGTATGAAATCATCAGGCTGATGGTTCTAGCAGCAGATACAACATTGCCTAGATTAAGCAATAACCTGCTAACAGGAATTTATAATCACTGGAAATTGAATCCCAACGATGACTTGCCACTTTATAATCCCACCAAATATACACCATATGAATTTCACTCCCAGTATAATCAGGATCGGTCCTATATAATCACACCAAGATTATCGGTGACAAAGTTATTAGTGTCTAGTTGGTGTGAGCTACGCAGCTTTTATCAAGTTTATTCTGGGTCAGTTCGGCTACCATCCACTAAAGCCATGACACAAGGTACCAAGCTTCACTCAAAATTAGAAGCAGAGATCCATCCGGAAATAGATACCACGGAAATAGAACAGTTTCTTATTTCTAATGCAATGAGTTTAAGGGAGTTGCAAACCACTGTCCCAGCCGAAGAAGAGACGGTGGTTATTGATTTGGGAGAGGTTGAGCAATTAGCTGTTGATTGGGCGGAAATGTTAATTGAAAGATTGTTTTCATTGATTATGGGAGCTGAAGCAAGAGAAATTCTATTGCACGGTTATTTGAATTTGAAAAATCGACTGTTTGTGACCAATAAGGATGAAATTCGTGAATCTTCTAGTGTGTTGGTGAGTGGTATAGTTGACTATATCAAATTTCAAAACGTTACAAATCCAAGTGATGGAACTTTATTCGATGATATTCATGGATTTGTTGATAGTGCGTTTGATCAAGTTGACAATGTTCCCCTTGTGGATCTTTCACAGTTTTTGCCTGAGGCTAAGCAGATACTTCAGAATTATGACTTCAGGTTGACATTCACTGATGTGAAAACGAGATCAGCACGACAAATTCCAAGACAAGAGTCGGTTCTTGAAGCCGCAAAATTCCAAACATTTTATTATAGACATTTTTTTCATTTGCTTAGTCGTGATAGCAGATTCACTTATTTCAGTTTGATTGAGAATGCAGAGCGCAGAGGACATGACGTTGACAAGCCGTTGAGCATACTTACAACTATCAGTTTGTTGCGGAAACATTATCATATTTTCTTCAAAGATTTCGTGAAACTTGCCAACGGAGAACCAATAGGATTTTCACCTTTTGACGATTCAGCTAAATCAATTCCTTATGATTTTGTTTCAATGTTTCAATCCAGCGATGAATTTTCTTTGGCTAATCCAAATCATAACCACTTTTTGGAGCAAATACTGGAGATTGATGGAATTGAATATGATCTGATTCTTTCGCCTTTGTTGAAAGTGTGGAAAACTCCGCCTACTCTTAGATACCTAGCTGCGAGGGCAAGTCAATTATTTAATGTTTTCAATGAAAATATAGGTGATATAACTTCAGTTGAGTATCGATACAACAAGACATCTGAATTGTTACTGGAAAAGGTATATGATTATAATTTTTCCGAATTTCAAGCTGAGGTAGAAAGTGCCAGCAAATTTTGGAATGGTGAGAGAGAGGTAATCCCAACTGAAGATCTACTGCGTTGTTCGTATTGTGAGTTTCAATCCAAATGTATGGTGGCCGGTGGTAAGACTACAGAAGCCGTAGAAAAGAAAACAATAGGACCCAAAATCAGACAATTTTTAAATGAATGTGAGTCATCTTCAAAAGGATAGCTAACACGTAGAATTTAATTCGTGTTAACCCTTCTGCAAGATGACGCTAAATGTTTTGATATTTGGGATTCGTTTACCGATTACACCTAGATGATGGCATGTACCCGGAGATAAAAGTCCCATAATTTTGTAGTATTACATGAATATTCATACCGGTGAAAAGGCTTTATAATGTATATTTATTCAAATATGTACTGGTTGTATCTATTGAATAGTTTGAATTTCTAATTATTATACATGCTAGAAAGAAAAGATGGAAAGAAAAACAAAAAAAAAAAGAGGACATTGCGGTAACAAGAACTAGAGAAAAAAATTTTCTTTGAATTCTTTAAATATCCAAACTTTTCAATTCAGATCTTGAAATGAGATCTGGTACATTTTAGGAATCGTGTGCGGCTTGAATTTTATTTTTTTCACAAACCCTAAAAAAGGTACCCAAACAGAAAAAGACAGGGTGTTCTAGTGTTAGTTTGTTTGTATCTTTATCACAATTACATAGAGCTTCCGAAAAGAGTTAAAAGATGTACCAACTGAACCAAACTGTTTTGATTGTAAGTGGACTCTTTCGTTTTTATTCCTAGAGTTAGTTGTGCATTCAAAATTTTTAGCTATATTTTTACGTTCTACATTATGGACTAATTTGAGCTCAAAGGGGATCACATTAATTAGGTTTATATAACTGAATATTAACTGGATTTATAGAATGGAGTAATATTTGCTAAGTCAATGAACCAATATTTATCTGATCAAACTTTTCCCTCAAAATGATGCGAAAATGTGAAAAAAAAAAATGACAACAAGACATTACAATTACGAGGTTTACATAACATGATTAACCCCACTTATGAGTATCCTTTCAAACATTTAGTGACTGCAGTCTTTAATCCAGAGTCGCATATTGCTTGTATAAGACAGGTATAATTTTTTAACGTATTGTTGAAAAATCCCCACACGAGCCCCACCCCCACATTTAAATTATGATTCAATTTAAGTTTCTCGGAGTTCAACACCAAGAAAAAAAATAATAATGAAAAACATTCAGGATCAAATATTCTTGCCATGTCTGTTCCATTAATTAAATGGCTATTTATACGCCTTTGTTCTCAAATGCGAACTATTGGTAATACTTCTTCGTATCCCTTCTTTCCTCCATTTTGTACTTGCTTTCTTATGATCAGTGTGCAACGAGTAGATGCAAAAAGAAAAGGAGTGCAAAGCAAATAAATTCAATTACAGATAACAAGACAAGATTAGATGGACAACATTTGGAACACTGCCCATTAAAATAAGTTATTTCTCTGTACAGTCATTACAAAAAAGAAAAACTGCAGTACACTTCATTGATTACCACGGATTCATTTTTCTCACTTCGTTTTTTTTTGATGAAAAAACAATAGATTTGAGACAAACAAAGAAAATACACGGGTAAAAACCATATTATATAATGCATGTGGATTGTCTCAAATGTGGATTTCTTTTTCTTGGGTCAATTGTATCTACAAATATGGAGAGTTTGGGGTAAGAATAAACTCCGAACCCAAGACTATTACCACAATTAATACTTTTAAAGACAAAAAAAAAATCATCCAACAATTGCATTAATCGGAAATTGTGGATAGGAAGAACACACCATAACTTAAAAAAGGAAGAAGAACTATAATTACAAACTAATTTTTGAAGCAAGGCAGTAATTCTAATTTGTTAGTCAACATATCAACGAATAATAATGATTGTTCAAAGTACTCAGAATTATCCTATGACCGAAAAAATGTCTGCCAAATAATGTGATGGTACCGAGAATCTGGGGAAAAATTAAAATATCGGCAAGGAATTGGCCAATAGAAACTAATAATTTATTTGATTGTTTGATATGGGTGTGTGGGTATGTGCGTGCGTGCGTGTGTCCCTTTCAATAATTTTTTTTACTTATTTTTTCATGAGCAAAAAAAAAATCTTTTGCTCTGTGAAGTAGAACACTAACATTTGTTAATTTCGGAACAATTTTAGTCTTAGTGGTGTAGTTTTCATTACCAATAAACAAAATCAATTCAATATATTTTACACTTTTTTGAAAACTCGTTGGTGATTACAAAACTGTAGCTTTTGAAAAAGAACAAAAAAAAAATTGAATAAACGTGATGCTGGCTCTGTCCGGCTCTATTAACCATGTTTTGTAGGATAACATAAAAGAAAAACTCCGAGGATAAAAAGGAAAAAAAAACCAAAATAAACAAAGCTTTGTACCTTTGCATCCGAATGAAATCCAAATGTTTGTGTTAGATTTGAATTGTTGGTTTAATCTATGAGGTAATTGATTGCAACTTGCATTGTTTTGTGCATACAAAACTAAACCCATGACCCGTTGAGAGCTTTTTTTTTCTCCCTCTCTCTCGTTCAGATTCTGTAGAATTGATTGGTTGAGAGTAAAAGTCAGACTTTTTTTTTTGCTCTCCATCTAGTGGGACAAATAAGAAGTTTAACAAAGAACGACAAAAAATCCTCACCAGAAGAAAAAAAAAATCAATTTTCACAGGTAAAGTTGTACGGACAGCACGACAGACACAAAACTAAATCCATGAGGAAAAAAGTAAAAAAAAAAAAATTGTTCACCACAACTTCAAGAGCCATTAAAACCAAAAATTTGGAATATAAATTTCAACTGATTTCTTGCTGGATTTTTTTGTATATATTTGCAATTGATTTCCTTTTACTTTTTTTTTTTCCATTTCTTCTTTTCCTTTTCCCATCTTTTAAGTTTCTTTTAGAATATAGTATATTTATCAAACAATGTCTGCATTCAGATCAATTCAACGTTCAACCAACGTAGCCAAGAGCACTTTCAAAAACAGCATCAGAACATATGCTTCTGCTGAACCAGTATGTATTCACTTTTTTGAGGATCCGGGCAATGTGCTTGGGATTTTACTTTTAACGTATATACAAAGATAATTTACTAACTTGCTTTCTTAGACCTTAAAACAAAGATTGGAAGAAATCTTGCCAGCCAAAGCTGAAGAAGTTAAACAATTCAAAAAAGAACACGGTAAAACTGTCATTGGTGAAGTTTTATTAGAACAAGCTTACGGTGGTATGAGAGGTATCAAAGGTTTAGTTTGGGAAGGTTCTGTTTTGGACCCAATTGAAGGTATCCGTTTCAGAGGAAGAACCATCCCAGACATTCAAAAAGAATTGCCAAAAGCACCAGGTGGTGAAGAACCATTACCAGAAGCTCTTTTCTGGTTGTTGTTGACTGGTGAAGTTCCAACTGACGCCCAAACTAAGGCTTTATCCGAAGAATTTGCTGCTAGATCAGCATTACCAAAGCACGTTGAAGAATTGATCGACAGATCTCCATCTCACTTGCACCCAATGGCTCAATTCTCCATTGCCGTTACTGCTTTGGAATCTGAATCCCAATTTGCCCAAGCTTATGCTAAAGGTGCCAACAAATCCGAATACTGGAAATACACTTACGAAGATTCCATCGATTTGTTAGCTAAATTGCCAACCATTGCTGCTAAGATTTACAGAAACGTTTTCCACGATGGTAAATTGCCAGCTGCCATTGACTCCAAATTGGATTACGGTGCTAACTTGGCCAGTTTGTTAGGTTTTGGTGACAACAAGGAATTTGTTGAATTAATGAGATTGTACCTTACCATCCACTCTGACCACGAAGGTGGTAACGTCTCTGCACACACCACCCACTTGGTTGGTTCCGCTTTATCTTCCCCATTCTTGTCATTAGCTGCTGGTTTGAATGGTTTAGCTGGTCCATTACACGGTAGAGCTAACCAAGAAGTTTTGGAATGGTTGTTCAAATTAAGAGAAGAATTAAACGGTGACTACTCCAAGGAAGCCATTGAAAAATACTTGTGGGAAACCTTGAACTCCGGTAGAGTTGTCCCAGGTTACGGTCACGCTGTCTTGAGAAAGACCGATCCAAGATACACTGCTCAAAGAGAATTTGCTCTTAAACATATGCCAGACTACGAATTGTTCAAATTGGTTTCAAACATTTACGAAGTCGCTCCAGGTGTTTTGACCAAACACGGTAAGACCAAGAACCCATGGCCAAATGTGGACTCCCACTCTGGTGTCTTGTTACAATACTACGGTTTGACTGAACAATCTTTCTACACTGTCTTATTCGGTGTTTCCAGAGCCTTTGGTGTCTTGCCACAATTGATCTTGGACCGTGGTATCGGTATGCCAATTGAAAGACCAAAATCTTTCTCCACTGAAAAATACATTGAATTGGTCAAAAACATCAACAAAGCTTAATGATTTGACGGGTATCCTGTTTGACTAGATTTTATTTATTATTATTTATTATTCAATGATGTATTTATTAGTAGTTTTATTATTTTGATCTGTTTTAATTACGCCTCACTTATATATATGTATGTCATTATTGATGAAATAAATCTTATTTATTTACTGTGAATAAAACATTTCTTTTATCGAAAATTTTGTTGTAGAATAATGAGTTGGAAACTATTGGTGGTGCTCTCACTGTTGTATGGTGTACTGACAAAAAAAGGGCGTAGACCCGCAGTGAGAAACAAAACAAAGAGGAAACGCTGTCCTCGCCCCCGCGCATGATTATTATTTATGTGGCTGCTTTGTTTCTGCACATACCAAGGGGGCAGCGGGTGAAAGAAAAAAAAGAAAATCGAATTAGAAACATAATTACGATTTCTAGAATCCCATTGTTATTCATAGTTATTGATGTATTATTTTTACGCCAGCTTATAAACATCCTCGGTTTATGATGGAATAGCTCTCTTTTATATAACAGTAAAGCCACAAAGGGTACAATGTCAACACTATAGTAAAGATATTATACTTTGAACAAATTGAGGTTGCAACAGTGTTCCTAACCACCCGATAATCAAATCAAACAAAATTATATTAAGTTAATCAACGTTATATAATAAAAATTTAAAGTTTAATTATATTACCAATTAAACTTTATGGTTAATAGCCATGAAACCCATATTCGTCATTTCTGAAGCGACAATCTTAAACCAAGTTTAGTTGCCATCAACATAAATTCTTTGTCGTTCCCATCCAAACTACTCTTTTTACCCGAAAATCCTTTCTCTACGTTGTGGGATTACTTTGAGGACCATTTTGTTTCGATTTATATAAAATAGAAAAGATCTAATCCAACAGTGTACCTTGAAAGCTATTTTTGAAGTTATTTTACTCTATATAACGAGTACATATTGTTTCACTTGTTTACGATTTGTTTATCCCCTCTTCTCTTACAACAAAATGCAAAACCAACCTCCAAACCAACTGGTATATCTGCAAGATGGACTGTTGGGAGCAGAAAATAGTGGCCATTCTCAAAAGAAAATATTGCCAAACACAAGTTCTAAGAATGAGCAGTGTGCTATTGGTCCTCCTGCAACCACACAAGGATTCATTCAAAATACAACGCAGTTACCCCTTGTTCTTCAATATCCTACCATTTTAAAACATCAATTCGGAATTTCTTCATCTAATCTGCCACAGGTGCAGCAACGACACATTATTAATTCACTTCCAGTTTATTCACCCAACTTTAATTTTTTCTATTCAAAACAAGCACCACCGCCTCCACCACCACCACCGCCAACCCTAGGTTATGTTGTTTTACCAAACACAATAGCTGAACGCCAAACTATTGCAACCTTTCAAAAAGATAGAAACAATCCTAAACCAAACAAAACAGAATATTCAGAAGCTTTCATCCCGGTTCAACCAAAAGGTAATTCCAAACCAAAGATCCATAGAATGAAAGAGAAATATACAATAGAGAAAAGTCTTGAGTCATATTCATTTGGTGAAATTAGAAATCTATTCAAGAGCAAAACTGGTCTCTCTGGTATGCATTTTGCAACACACAGAATTGAGGATGTTCGAGAAAACCAGTTAATCAACTACTTTAGTTATTTCATAGGAAAAGCCTTAGATGTATTTGCCTCACATGAAATCTATTCTCAAATATTTATTGAACTTGCTTTATTGGATGACACAAAGGTTATTTTGAATGGTATATTTTGTTTGGCAGAATATGAATTATCAAAAGAAGATTTCACAAAATGCATCCATTATTATGAAACAACGATTGCAATTATTCACAGTCAGATACAAGACAATAGCGAAAACAGACCATTGAAATATAGATGTTTGATGGCAATGATGTTGCTTTGTATATTTGAGAATAAATTCCCTCAAATCGAGTTGTCTCATTTGCAACATTACAAAAACATGACAGTTGAATTATTCAAAAACCAACCAATTGACGAAATCAGATTGGACCCTGTTTTGAATTCCTGTTTTTGGACAGTATTAAGAACAAGCTTTTTGCATTCACTGTTAGCTGAACAAAACCCGTCACAATTTATACCAGACTCAACTTTCTTCAACTTGCATACTAATTTATTAGAAGCTTCACCATTTCAAGTCCCAGATATGTGGCATTACAAAAATATATTAGTGAATCTAATAAACGTATGGAACTTCACTTATGATACACCATCAGCAAATGGGAAAAACCAGCAAATTTATGATTATCATCAATGGAAAACACACAAAAACGATATCTTAATTGAAATACCAACCACCTTGCGGCGAGGACTACACCAACAATCTTATAATTTCCCATTTCCAATTTTTTATTACCATGACGAACTTACTGCAATTATCAATGTGTTCCATCGGCTAGCCTTGTTGTTTTTACACGAAGGGCTAACAAAAAGAGTATCAAGAAAAGATAGACTTAAAGAAGATATGATGTTTCCACTAAATTTCGCCTATATTGTCTCACTAGAAATAGTTGGGACTCTAAAACCATACGAAAATAGTCCATTTATTAGTTCTATCGGGTTATTTGCACTCAAGTATATTTGGAAATACTTGCAAAATGATTCAAATCTAACACCATTATTACAAAATATGGTTTCGGATTTGTCTCTACTTTCTAAAATACGTACTTAATCTAATGTCTAAATAGAAATGTTCCAAGATCTAATAGTAGCATCTAATCCGGCACTGACAAATGTCCCGGTTTTCTTTTCTGAGTCATAGGCCACCCAATCTATACTAGATATACCAGATGGGTGAGCTAAGAGATACTTGACAACCCTCGAAGGTTTCTCCACTGAATACAATAACAAACTACTGTCCAACCCACCACTTATCAAATACTTTGAGTCTGATGTCCATTTCGCATCAAAAACTTTACTATTGTGGAAGGCCCAACGAGTGGACACCACTGTCCCATCTGAAGTATTGAACAAAGTATACTTACCAGCAGAATCAGCAACAGCGAAAAACTCACGAGAAGGTGATACTGTTATGAAAGTTGGAGGCGAACGACTTTTGGGAAATTCTTTAGAAGTTTTTCTAATTTCCCCATTCCCAACTTGAAATTCTTCAACTGTATTGCTAGTAGTGTTGGTTATCAAAATGTGGGTATCATTAGTTGGCGCAGCATATGTAGCTGTGAAATCAAATTTTGTCTCAGCAATCAATTGGAAGTTAACTTCTGTGTACAATTGCAATGCAGATTCAAACAAGACAAAAACAGCACCTTTGATTGAACCTAATTGTTTTGGTTGTGAAGGTAATTTAACCGAAGAGACCACTTTTCCATCTCTCCATGACTTTAAAGTATCATCCCATCCAGTCGTGTATGTTACATCATCAACTGTTAATATATCAACAACATAATTTGAATGTTCATCATCATCCTGTAATACTGGCAATGCTTTTGGTCCGTCAGTTCCTACCTCCCATTTAAAAAGTTTCCCATCAGATCCGCCACTTAAGAGAAAACCATCATGAAATTCAACCTTAGTTATAGGTGATTGATGTCCTTGAACAATTTGCACTAAATTTCCCTCGTGATCAAAATAATTCAAATTACCGTTTCCTGAAAGAGAGACAACAAATTCTTTAGTCAATGCCAACCCAACTTGCTGATTACCAACTGATGTAGTGCTACTAATTTCAAATTTTTGAGTGTTTTCACCATCTAATGTCCATTTTTTCAATGTATTATCTGCTGATGCTGTGATGAAATGCTTAGAGTCGGGCAACCAAGCTACAGCGAAAATACCACCTTCGTGAGCTTTTTCAATTTTTTTAACAAATTCGCCGGTTTTCCCTTGATAAATTGCAATAACTCTATCGGAGCCGACTGAAACAATATACTCTCCGTCAGGACTAAATTTGACGTCCCTTACTACATTGTTGTGATTGCCCCTCAAACTTTTGTCAAATTTAAATGGTGGACCCGTGAAAAATACAAGAGCATGATCGTCACCAACAGTGGCAGCCCGATATGGTCTTTGGGGTTTTATATCAACAGCATTGATAGGTGAACTATGTCCTTGAATATCCCCAACCGAATTACCCGAATCCCATGAAAATGCATGTCCAAACTTTTCTTTACCTTGACCAACAGCAATTATACGAGAATTATCAGCATCCCAAGCAATTGATCGAATAGGACCAGACATCACTTGAAATTCACTTTTAATAACTGGCTGTTCGAAATCAGGTTCAGACTTTGGTGAGGCATCCCAAATTTTAATATTACCTGCTTCGTCACCAGAAGCAACGTAATACCCGGATGGCGAAAACTTAACTGCAGTTGTTGGGAAAATATGTTTCGAGAAAACCACAGTTGGCGAAGTAGATTTGAAATCGACTGGTCTGATTATGACAGATTTCCCATTTACATAAGCCAATCTTTCGTTGACTGGATCGTAAGATATATGTGTTGCATGTCCCCTTTGGGTAGATGGATGTGGAACTGTAATTGACAAAGGTTTAATTGACATTATTTTTAACTGTATATAGTTTTATTGATGATCAACACGTCAAAATAATAAAGCGAAAGAAAACAGAATATAGATAATATTTGTTCCAACACAGCGGTTGAATGGTTCGTGCGAGTATAATTCACCTTGAGTTTCGCGGTGGTGAGGAGGACGAGGACGAGGAGGACGAGGCACAGAGAAGTATTGATTTCACCACCACTACCTTATTGTTTAGGTTTTTTGTAGTTGTATACACTACCCCAATATTTGATTGGGTATAATGAAAAATTTAGGGAGAGTAAAGATTGAAAAAAAAAAAAGTTGATTAACTACCAATCAGTGAGCAACTCACTGAGAACTGTACCAAGTGAGAGGGGGTCAAAGAACGCTCTTTTTTTTTTTCTCTCTCTTTTCCAGAAAATATTTTCTTATTTGTTTTCCATCAGTACATTTATCAGAGTCTAGTATAGTCATTAAGGGTAATAGCTACTCAGAAACTATTTATAAAAGGAAAGGATACAATGATTAGAATTACGAGTCGCAGCGTGAAAGAAGCTGCAGGTATTCGTAGTGTTTCATCAAGTACTGTGAGACTCAATATTGCCCCAAAAGTAGTTTCACCACCAGTTCCACCACCAGTCAAACCACAGGGATCAGAAATTCCACCACCGCCGCCACCACCACCTCTAAAGGCTAAGAGATTCTCATTGTTTGGATTTCTTTTCAAGACTACTTTGTTAGCCACTGTGGTTTATGGAGGAACTTTATATGCTGCCACAAAGAATGACAAAGTTATGGATTTTGTAATTGATAAGCAATTACCATTCCATGAAGAATTGATTGATTTAATTGAGAATGGATCCACCGAGGATTTACAAGAAGCATGGGAACAATTGAAAAACAAATTCACAGATGTCAAATTGCCTACTAAAGATGACATTGACGAACTTACTCAAAAATTGGAACACAGGGGTGAAGACATAATCAAGGAAACCAAAAAGAAAATAGCTTCTACTCACATTGGGCATAAAAGCGGTACAGACTTGACTCCCACTGAACAATTACAAAGAGGTGTTGAAATTGAAAGTGTTAAAAAAGACGTTGCCCATTTGCCTTTGATTGAATTAAATTCTGACCTTGGCAAGTCGGTCGACGAAACAGTTAAGCAAACAATTACTTCATTCAACAACTTTATACAATCAATTGATGTCAGTTCCCTTGCCACCAAAGATGACAAACTAATTACATCGATAAACACTAGTGTTAACCAATTGGCCTCTAGATTGAACAGCTTGACCAAGGATTTTGATAATGAGTTACAGAACAAATTGAAAGTATCTCAAACAGAATTGTTTTCATCGTTTACAAAAAAAGAATTGGAATTAACCGAGAATTTGTTGCATCAATTTAGCACAGAAAAGCAACAATTGGAAGCTAAATTGAATCAAAAATTGAGCCAAGAAATTCAAGCAGCTAGAGCTGCTATTTCACAAGCCGCAAGTAATGCAGTTGCCATGGTTAGAATCGAGCAAACTAAAAACTTTGAAAAATTGGTCTCTGAGAAATTGAACGAAGAAAGAAATGGTAGATTAGCCAACTTAGAGAAATTGAATGACCGTATTGTTGAATTAGAGAAGTTTGCTGAAGGATTCGAAACCCAAATTGTGTCCAATCATAAAAAGGCAATCATTCACCAAGCTGTGTCCAAACTCAAGTCTTTATTATTGGCTCCAGCTGTAGGTGATAAACCACAACCTATCAAACCATATATTGACGAGTTAACCAAAATTGCCACTGATGACGAAGTTTTAGCATTAGCCATAAAAGATTTGAGTCCATTGATTACTAACGAGTCTACCCATTCTATTTTGACGAATGCCCAGTTGTTGTCTCGTTGGGAACAATTGGCACCAGAATTGAGATCTGCTTCATTGTTGCCACCAAATGCAGGTTTATTAGGACACTTGGCATCAATTGTTTTTTCTAAACTTTTATTACCAGTGAAAGGTGTTAAAGAAGATGGCAAAGATATTGAATCTGTCATTGGAAGAGTAGAATCAAGTTTGGCCAGAGGTGAATTGGATATTGCAGTTGAAGAAGCTGCTAACTTGAAAGGATGGAGTAGAAAGCTTGCCAATGATTGGGTTGTTGAAGGCAGAAAGAGACTTGAAATTGAGTTCCTACTTGGTTTAATTGAAAGCGAATCAAAGATTATTTAAGCATCATGTCTTTTATTTGTCCTCCTCCTTTAATACTTTCAATATGGTAAAGATAAGATCCATATTTCCATAGTCCGTATATATATTCCGTTAAATGTATTGTTAAATGTGAACTGTAAAGTAATCACTATTGAAGGAATGAGCCAAGTGATGTTGATAGTCTGCACTATCTTTACTCCAATCGACCGATAATTAGGTTTGCGACAGTCAATTTAACATGGTTTGAATCAAGATTACTCTGCATTTAGAGAAGACCCGTATAATACATGTTTTTATTGCCCAATCACTGTCAATGTTTGTGGGTTTCCCTGCACGTGATGAAGTGATTATTGTGCTGTTTTCTTTCTTTTTTTTTTCCCAAAATAGTAATCGATGGAATTATGTGATAGAAGAACTAATTGCTATCTAGAATTTAATGGGAGTAATATCTGCAACCACAAATGACTGTAACTTACTTGAACACCACACCCAAAACACCGGTCTACCATAAACCCCCGTTAGAGAAATCGACTGCTACAAATATATTTGTTTTAATTCCAGGGAATCCCGGATTGGTAGATTTTTATATATCGTATTTGGACTCAATACGTAAACACTTCCCGCAGTTCGAAACGTTATGTATTGGTCATGTTGGATTTCTTGACTCAACTAAAAGAAAAATTTATGATGTTCCTTCTCAAATCGAACATAAATATGACGTTTTGAAACAGTTGATCTTAACCAAAAACGAGTCTAACTTAATTCCCAATTTGTATTTTTTGCACCATTCAATGGGGTCTTTTGTTTATCAACGCACGATTAGAAAGTTGTACCACGATGAAAACTTAAATGGGAAATTTAATATTAAGTTTAGCGGATTCGTCACTCCAACCATTCATAATATTTCTGCGTCGTCCTCAGGACGGGTATTGTCTGGCTTAATGCAAAGAAATGTTCCAATCGTCAGTATCGTACTTGTCTTTAGATTTTTTGTTAGTTTGATTCCTGCATTAATTTTACGCAAACTTTTGCATTATCATTTATTAGGCAACAAAACTGGCGACGGGTTTGAAAATTCTGTTGAAGGTGCTTATAAAATAGTTAAATCCGGAACTGTGGTTAATCAAGCATTAGAAATGGCAAAGGAAGAAATGTTAATTATAGATACACAAGACGACATTAACGACTGGTACTTTAACCATTCAAATAAAGGGATCAAGAACTGGTTATTTTTTGCTCGAAACGATCACTGGGTCGCTAATGAAACTAGAGAATACTTGATTGATAAATATGACAATAGTGACAATACTATCTGCGAAGTATGCGATGATGAGACAAATCCTATCAGTCATAGTTTCTGTGTTGCTCAGAGTGATCAGTTTGCAAAAATCACAGTAGCAAGAATCAAAGAAATTTGTAACATAGATTTAGATTAATATAATCAAAAAGTATAGAAACGTTATGTATTCATGAGAAGTATTTATTTACTCTCAAAAACGTATTCCCTAATTTTAGAGATGGGACGATACAAAAAGTATGAAGAAAAAAAAAAAATAAAAAAGAAACTTATTCATCTACATCATCTACTCATCAGATAATGCCAGAAGCCATAGTATACTTAACTGAAACCGAAATTTGTCAGAAATGCAAAACTGAAAATGCTGTAGTTCATGCAAGAGTTGAAAAGCTTTGCTCAAATTGCTATATACGTTTTATTCGAGGTAAACTTAGAAAGCAAATGCACGATGAGAGGTATAAAGTCAAATTTGGAAGAGCAGTTGAGCAATACGGGACTCAAAGAATACTTCTAGCTTTATCAGGTGGTGAATCATCGTTGGTGCTATTAGATATTCTTGGCTCTTTGTTACAAGAACAAAATGAACTACATAAGGGCAAACAAGGATTTGAATTAGTGGTTGTTAACTTAGATGAATTCGAATTAGACAGTTTGAACAACAGGATCCAGAAAGTCTTTCCAGAGCTCTTAGCAAAGTACCAACCGGTAAAAATAAGCTTGAATGTATTATCTTTGGATTCTTATGTTGATGAGGAAAGTTTACACAGAATTTTATTAACTCCAGATTTTAGAGCTATGCTGAAATCTATTGATCCAACAAGAGTGACTTTAACTGAAATATTGAGACTTTGTCCAAACAAGTCTTCTGCAGAGGACTTGTTGACAATTGTGTATAATGACTTGATTTTGAGAGTGGCTGCAAAGGAAGACTGCCAAACAGTTGTGTATGGGCATTGTATGACTCGTCTAGCCAACGAGATCATTGCTTTGACAGTTAAGGGTCGTGGGTCTATTATTCACAAATCGATTGCTGACCATACTGAAACTATTGACGATAAAGAAATAAAAGTGATGTTCCCATTGAGAGAAATTTTGCAAGCAGAAATATCAGCGTATGTAAAGTTGGCTGAGTTAAACAAATATGTCATACTGTCGACTGTCCAGAAATCCAAAATAAACAAAAACTTGACTATTAGAGATTTGACAACGAATTATTTCAAGCAACTAGACGCAACTGGATATGCATCAACGGCGTCCACAGTAGCGAAAACAGGTGAAAAATTGGGAAGCCCAAGTAATGTGTTATGCCAATGTCAAATTTGCGGTGCTGATATACATCAAAATCCAAGCAATTGGTTGAAAAGAATTACTGTTACTGATCCTGCTGCTATAACTACTGATGAAGAAAAAGAGTATTATGAAATGTTCAGAGCCAGCTTGTCTCCAGACAACGAAGACAAAACTAACAGTGATATCCCAATAGATATTTGCTTTGGATGTACTATAACTCTTGGTGGAGTTAAAGGAGATACTGGATTTATCTGGCCATTACAGGGCAGCCTGGAATTAAAGTACGAGTATCGCAACGATAACCAAGAGAAACAGAAGGTTTTGGATGAGTTTGTTTTGACTGATGATGAAGGTGATATAGAAGTGTAGGAAATTATATAGTCAGACGAATAAACTGTGAATTTCATTGATAGTATTTTTTGTTTCAATTCAACCAGGAAGAGTTACATATCTAATGAATGAGTCTACCTTATAAACAATTTGGCCATATAACCGTAACAGTCATTTTTAGAGTTTGCTATTATTTCTTCATTTGCTTGCACAACAAAAAAATATAGTTCAGCCTTTTACACAAATCCTACTGTTGCTTTTTTTTTTCTTTGTAAATATTGATTCAGAGTTTATTTTACTATATAAGCCTTCATTTTATGGACAACCAACTAACAAATGTACTCCTCAAACCCCTTTCCCAGCGACCTTTACAGCCTATGGAACCACAAGACACGTGATTCTAAGATGTCTAATAAAGGTGAACAAGAACACATAAAAAACTTGTACGCCCCTCCACTATCGGCATATTCTTCAGACTTCCCAGGTGCCAGTTTGTACCAATTAGAATATACTATAAACACAACAACCAATAGCTCTCCCTTATTTACTAATACTCCTTTGACTCAACTGAAACGCGCACAATTAGCTAAAATAAGAAATACTGGTTATACCACTATTAGACCGATTGGAATTGTACAAACTATGGAAGAAATTGAATTGGAAAAAGTGTATTACAGCCTGGATGAACAAACAATGGACCCCGCAGCAGCAGCCATAGAGAATTCCAGCGATGCTATAGTAGGCGCTAACGCTAGCACCGTATCAATACAACAACAGATACAACAACCAGAAATTGACTTAGATGCGCAGGTATTTAATGCTGATGAAATATACGCCGGTACAGACGATGAAAGGGATTCTTTAGACGAACTGGATGTGCAACGTATGCGTAGACAAGCTGGTGTCACTATGGATGATGAAGGGTTTATGGCAGCAGAAGTTGAATATCAAGAAGATCATAGTTTAGATTCAGAGCCAAATACGGGAATATTGATAAACAGTAGCAACAGTGGTACAAGCACAACTTTCAATTCTAATACCAATACAGGTCGTACTGTAACTACTAATCCTACTACAACGAGTGGTTCTTTGTTGCCAATTGATGAACAAAACGAAAACGAATATTCAGAACAAGATATGATCGTAGACTAACAGAACTAATTACGAAGAGTGCTTTCTCTCTTTATATAATCTACTTTTGCTTCCTGTAAATGAATAGCTGGAACCATCCACTTTCCACACGAACATCTAGAGCCTCTCCAACTGTAGCCCCCAACCTTAGAGGAGCATTTAGGGCACTGGAACTTCCCTTCCATTTCAGCTTTATCTAATTCTTGTTTCATCCATTTCACTGGCTCTTTGAAAAAATAATGAGAGCAAACCAGACTAGCCCGTTCAACAGATATTATTCTTCTCGAATTAGGAGCTGTCTTGATAAAACTTGATTGACGGGAGTCTGACTCAGGGATATCATGATTTTCGATATGCACACTACTAGCTAGTATTTGACGACATCTTTTACAACGAAGTTCGTATAGCAGCTCTTCTTTTACTTCCTTAGGTGAGCCACTTTTTTCCATTATCATGTCTCTTAAGCTTCGTCCTGTTGGATCAGTTTTCAAAGAGTTGCTCTTCAATATTTCATTGTACTTCTGGTTACTTTCATCTATCTTAAACCCCATTTCGTTGTATAGTTTCAACTGATTCATGAACCCAGGATTTGGTTCAGCACCAGGACACTTTCTTTTTACAGCGTGCAAAGCCTGGTCTATGCTCAAATGATATTTTTGCATCAAATAGGCTATTATAAATGTTGCTGACCTAGAGACACCTTGGGAACAGTGCACTAGTACACAACTTTGATGCTTTTTATCGTTGGAATTTTGGAAAAGGGCAGATTCAATAAAAGCATAGCTCTCTGGAAAATACTGAATCACATTTGTAGTTTCTTCATCCGTTATTTCAATCTGTTTCCATTCATAATCAGAAAAATAGGATTCCTTCATGGTTCCAGGAACAACAGATAATATATGAGTAATACCATATTCGGATTTCAAATCTATCTCCTTGAGAATAGGATCAATTGATGACAAATATAGTCCTCCTAAAATTCTTTTTACCAGCATTAGAAGCTTGTGTTGTAGGTCATCGAAAGCTGTATTGTTTCTATTTTTCAGGTTTAACTTTTTTTTTCTCTACTTTCGATGAGAGCACAAAACCATAATTTGCAGATAATCTACACACTTATCAAGGAATCAAAGTGCTAGTGAAAAAGAATGACTTTAGTTCCGTAACATTTGTGATTGCAATAGTTTAAAGTTCACCACTAATTGATCCCATAAGTTTTAAAAGAAGTGCATCTATCGAATTATTAACTTGTAGACAAATTTGCAACAACACATTACCTATTCATACTTAAGTAGTCAACGTTTAAAATTCATTTCGAACCCTTACCAGTGCTTA
>OBUW01000368.1_pt1 | contig 27128 bp, 14 predicted proteins | sample 1475761 | NCBI WGS metagenome assembly OBUW01 (sample SAMEA2579908, study PRJEB22360) | human gut metagenome | biome: human gut; feature: human-associated habitat; material: faeces | place: Denmark | collected 2008/2010
GTGACCAATAACAACAACGTTAACGTGAGTTTTTTCTTTACCCATGATTGATTATATAAAATGTATACTTAGAAAAGAAGAAAGAAAGAAAAAAAAAAAGGAAAAGAAGGAAAGAAAAAATTTTCAATTGGAAAGGTCTTTGATGAGAAATTTATATTCTTTTTTGAGTTGTTCATTATGAGGCAAAAAAAAAATGAGAGAAAATCTGACAGAGACAAAAAAGAAAATTTTTTTCATAGTAAACTAAACAAAGGGCAATCAAATCAATTCATTGCCAAATTGATAACTAGAAAAAAGAAGCGAAGAGAAGAAGCAAAAAAAAAAAAAAATTTTTTCATACATTGAAAAGTTATTGCGTACACGACCTGGTTTTGTGTATTTTATAATTCTATAGTAGTTATTCCAACATCAATGTGAAGCTCTTGTTCTGTTTAACAGCAATTAATTTAACCAGAAACTTGATTTATGAAATCTCGAAATACCGGTTTAAATGGTATTTGGTTTTCGGTATGCATAACAAATATTTCACACTGTGTAAGATATTGAAGTTTTTGCGGCACAATTGAATAGGGAAAGTGTAAAAGACAAAAGTTCAACTCATCTCCTCAGTTTTCAAATTCCATTTTAGGCGTGAGGTAATCCTTTTTCTTTGCCTCTAGCAATATCGAACAGCAAGCACTATACAATTTTTTCTTAGTAGAAAAATAGAAAGAAAATAAAAGACACGAAGTACAAACTGAAATTTTCTGTATTGCAAAAATATTTTTGTACTACCAGTTAATTCAATGAGCTCTACATGTTCCCACTAGAAGAGTATCTTAGTTACAAAAGTCAATTAATGGTTAGATGCTTTAAATAATGAGAGCTAGAATTCTAATAAGCAAAACTATATCATTCAAATCAACTTTTCCCCCCCCCCTTCATCCCCTGTTTTTGTTCAATTTGAAAAAAAAAAAGATCAATATTTCTCGTCACCCCTCTCTCTGTCTGGATACCAACTATGTCGCATCAAAATAACTAGTTCGACATTTTTGGTTTTGGGCCATGTCCGCCTTGTAGTCCGTCCCCCCTTTTTTTTTTTGCTCATTTCTCATCGCATCTTTTATTGTTTGTAGTCGACTTATTTCATGAGACATTTCCACATCACAAAAGCTAATTACTCGAAGCAACAAAAGGAAACAATGCCGAGATAGAACCTGGCAAAGGTACACGTTTCTCTTTTTGCTTCAAATCCACTAACGCAATACTTAAGGTATTTATATAAATGACTCTTTTACAAAATGTGATATATAAATCGCCTATAATACACTACAAATAACTGATTCTCTTTCGAGCTGAAAAAAAAAAGCCTGATATTCTTTCATTTTTTGAACAAAACTACTACTATGTACTTAAAAGTAAACAATTATTTGAAACTATTCCTTTGAAAATGCATTTTCTTGTGCCTTGGTGTATGATTTCCGGAAAACATCACTAGAAACTTCAACACTACCTCTGCGGCCGGTGTTGGCTGCGTTACTGCTACCAATAATAGCGCTTCCGGATGGAAGTATACCTTCAGCACTTAAAGCACTATCGATAGATGATCTGGTAGTAGATGTTGAGCTTCTTCTTCTTTGATTTCTAGCAGCCTGAGGGTCAGTTCTTCTACCCTTGGAAGTAGCAAATAAGCCTAAAATATCTGTTAATGTGACAACACCAACTAATTTTCCAGTACCACTAGTGTAAGAAAAATCTGGTTGAGCTGAGGTGGCAGTGGTTGGTGCACCAGTGGCGGCGGCGGCAGCAGCAGCAGCAGCAGCATTTAATTGTGGTGATGACATACTACTAGCTTCAACTTCTTCAGCTTTATCTGTTATTGATGAGTCTGCTGGTGCTGGATAGCCAACGGTTACGCCATTGTTCGTCCCACTATTGGGGGCAGAAGCACTGGCACTGCTCATGGAACTGGCTTGACGTGAGCTGTCAACAATCCATAATCTATGAGATTGAGTGGCAACTAATTTTGCAATGACTCTTCCTAATGACGTTTGATTATTGACATGGAATATTGGGAATTGATCTTGTCCTTCTTCAATTCCCTTTTGTGACAAATTATAGCTAATAAAATTCAAAACAGACTTGAACAACAAATGGGAATTTTTGGAGCTGGTAACATTTTTAACATCAACAATCGAGATGTTTCCAATCAATGTTCTTGATCGATCAATAACTGCTAGCGATGAAACTCTTTCGTTGAACATCTTGTGTAAGGCTTCTATCAACATTTGATCCTCGTAAATTGTTATTGGGTTGGAAGACCCAATCTTCAAGTCCTGCAAAGTTGATGTCAAATAAAAGTCCAATGAAGGGAATCTTCTAGCATTTTCCCACATGTATTTAATCAATCTTCTTTGCGATAATATACCGGTTATTTTGTTACCTTCTTCGTTGGTGATAGCAATTCTGTGAACACCATTACCTAATGTTTCCATCACTGAGAACAAAGTATCGGTTTCATTGAATTTGATGAATGGGTTCTTTGGGTGCAACTTGATGATAAATTCAACTGGGACTTCTTCTCCCCTCTTAGCTTTGCTAATAGTTTGCGTAACAAATTCATGTCTTTCTTGAGGCGATATATTAGGATCACCAATATCATCGACATTCAATTCCGAATAGTTGATTTTATTCATGATTAATAAAAGATAAGTGTTCAAATCACTGTAATCAAAAGTTAAGCAATTAGTTAAATCATGCGGGTCAGATTTCGAAATGGATACCGGAACACTGGTCAAATTGTTCTTGAGCAACGTTTCGAATGCCGATTGCACCGAGTGAGAACTATGAATGCTGATCAACTTGTTTGATTCCGTCAACTCCGTCAATGGAATTTCGCTCCAATCAACCAACGAGAATGCATGATTGGTGATTGCTGTCGAACCAGGAGCGATTGATTGTGATGAAGATTTATTTGAGCTTGTTGAGGCGTGTCTTGACAAACTAAGTTGATGAATTGGATCATTTGGGTCTGTTGGCAATGGCGGTGGAGAGCTCAATATTTCCACAATTGATGTTTTACGAGAAGGATGGTGATGAAGGTAATGTTGGGTAGAGCCAGGCGCAGTTGCCGATATAGACCCCCCTGTTGTTGCTGTCGAGGTTGTTGACGATGTAGATGCGCTGGATGGCTGATGTTGCAATTGCGGAGGAGATGGACGAGGAGATCCTAATAGATTAGGTACAGCTGATGGACCCGAAGAAGTTGACGTTGAAAGACGTGGCGATTTAGGCATTTGTCTTGGTTGCGGAGGATTGACCATAGTGGATACAGATAGCTTTGATGTTGTTACAGTTGTGGGTGTTCTTTTTTTTTTCTTTGACTAGGTTGAAGTATATAGATTTTGCTTTTATTCTTCTTTTTTTTTTGCTTGTTTGATTGCTTTGAACTCTCGATTTGTACAATAGCTTCTTCAAAGATTTTATACTTTTTTTTTACTGATTTTTCTTCTCGAAGAATTGGTTTGTGATGTATAAATATAAATGAGATTAGTTTTTGGTGTATGGATTTCAACAATCACACTGAAATTGTCTCTTATAATGGATATTGGTTAACTGTAGTAATACTCAATAATTGTTGACAAGAAAAGCAGACAATCGAAATGAAAGAGAATCTTGAAAAAGAAAAGGAAGAAGAAAAAGAAAATGATTACTTTAATCAAAAAAAAAAAGTGGGGAGTTTTACTTGTAGAAATAAATAAATTTCCATTTTTAACGAAAAAGAAAATGTTAGGTCAAAATTTCTCCAGTCATATTTCGATTGATGAAATTATTGAACAAGCAAACACAAACAAACAAACGAATATACACCACTATCAACCATTCCCAAATGACTTGAGCGATTTTGTGTACTACTAGGATGAATGACTGAGAGATTATTTGACAAATTTAATCTAATATTTTCTTAACTATTGGCTTTTTTTTGGCTTTCTCGCCTTATTATATGCAACATTGTTTGACTTGGATATTGGAAATATAATTAGAGATAGTAATGGTGGTAAATACGTGTATCCGAAGTGAAATAGATGTCAGTTGTCAGCTGGATGTGTCTTTCTTGCTGTTCAATCTACAGTATTTGCACCAGTCGTCTGTAGAATAGCATTTTGAGCTCCTCGTTGAACAATTGATGTTCCGCTTTGGGACTTGTTTCAATGTTTGTTTTGTTTTAAACAATAAGACGAACTCCTGTAGCTGACAAGCACAGCAATTACCTAACACAGCATACATCACTAATCATTTTGTCTTTGCAATAGATCATTTCTGGAGAGTGATGCAATACTGCTTTTAGTGTGACAATTGAGTGATTGTTCGTTTTGACTTGAAAAATGCGATTTTAGTCGAAGAAAAAGAAGTTTATACACGTGCCAGTCACATCTTAGTCAAGTGTCCCCGCCCGCGCGCCGCCCAAAAACCCTGTGACCCCAGTGCGGAGTAAACAAAAACCATCGATAGTGGTATGATAATTCGATCTAAAAGAAACTATACCATCATAAGATAAGCGTTCAAAACTCATTCCACATGGTCACTGGAATTAGTTTAAATTGATTTACTACTTCTCTTTCTTTCGTTGTTTGCTTCCTTTCAGGCTGTGAGTGGTATTCCGGATGGTGATTCCGTCTCCTACCATTGCCGTCGTCATCATCATTATTGTGCGATCGCCTTTAAACAATACATACATTGGAATAAATGTACTCTGGCACAAAAAAAAAAGTTTCAAAATCATTCGATTAACGGCCAAACACGGGATTCGCACACTCCGAGGAGTAAAACTTTTCCAATTAACTCCCACAAGTTGTTTTATGGGATTATTTTGATGATTTCATTCTGATTTGAGAATGTTTGAGCAGTTGGGGAAATCATCATCATTGCCAATGAAATAGTAATATTTCTTTCTTTTGGTACCTGGCATACCAGAAAAACATAGATGAATCTCAAAGACAAGAGCAACAACAATTGTGAGATAATCTGTAGTGTGTTATATTATTTACTATGGGTGTAGTTATTCCGTTCTCTATTATTTGTAAATAGGGAATTCACATAATTATAGTGACGAAAGTATTCCTAACGTTCATGATTGCATCCCCGTGTTCTGGATGAATTTTACTTTAAATGTAGGTAAATATTCCAACTTAATTAGAGGAGCGGTGAATTCGAAACAATTCCTAAGATTATGGAACTACCTTATTTGTAGGGTTTATGGTAATGAAGAAAAAGTTAAACATTGGCAATTGACTAAGAATTGAAAATTTTCAGGGGAACTGCTTCTATTATTTTATTTTATTTGTTTATTTTTTAGGACAAATACTGATCTAAATTTTTGCGTCCAGATCCGTTTGAGATAAGTAGGGTTTGATAGCCCACAGATTTTGCATCAATTGTACTTTTATTTTGCCAAAAATGCTAAACAAGGTATTATCAAATAAACTAAAAGTTATTGAACTTACAATAAACTTAGTCTTGCTTTGGAGATGATGACAACAAGCCGATATAACCAATATTGTTCTACTAAAGATTTCACACTCCTACAATTCAAAAGAGGAAAGATATGTACAATAAATTTCTCTTAACTCTTAACACACTCCTTCTATTTAAACAAAAGGAAGAGAAGAAACGTTTGAGATATATCACACAGAAAAGAAGATGTGATGCGATTAATTTTGAGTTTATCTAACAGTGTGGTACCCGAGAACTCTCAAGATAACTTTAAATTAATGATATCGAAGATCCCACGGAACTAAACTAACCCCTTTTGAAAAAACAATAATATCCTCGAAAGCTTATGATGTGGCTCTATCATTTAAAATTATCAGAGGATGAAAGTAAGAAAGAAAAAATAAGAGAAACCGCACGAACATAATTAAGATATAGCTTAAAACTAAAATAAGAACTCTAATAACTTGTCCCAATTAAGAAACACTTGCGAGTCTATTCTAGCCAATAATTAGCACCCCATTCCCAATTGAAAGGGGACTAAAATAACAGACATCTACTAGTGAGAATTTCATAAATTGAGGAATATTCTAGAGGATTTTTGTTGAAAATTTTTTTTTTATCCGGCTTTTCAGCATTAACTTTGGTTGGCTCAATAATCCGCTGACATTATTGATGAAATACCAGGCATTGTCATAGAGCAACTACAAACTAGAAAATAAAAAAAAAAAATGGTACCATTTTAACCACCAATTTTTTTTTGTTGGCGATGTTATAAGGTGACTACAGCTAACGGGTGGTTGCTATTGGAATTGTTATCTTGCTTCGTCTCCTTTTATCCATCCACTACCCCCTATCATATTCTAAAGGCGTAAAAATAATAATAAAAGAAACAATCAAGGGAGTGCGTGTAAGCTGGCTAAATCCGGTATACAGTTCAAACTGCTCAACAAGAACAACAAATTTTAATTTTGTTGGGAACTTCGCATCTAAATTTTTCTGTATCAGAGGCAAAGTAATGAATAAGTAAGTGAGGACTTAAGAAAATTTCTTTTTTTTTTTTCTTTCTTTAACCCAATAATTTAGAACTGCAAAATCATACTTATATCAACCTAATTTATTTCCTCCCTTTTTCCACTTCTTTGTTTAACTTCTTTTTTTTTGTTTCTTCTTCTTCTTCATCGAATCTACGTTTTATTAGTATACCACTAACCAATTGATATTGAAGTTTATACTAAACCACAACGTCCAAAAGTCATCGATCAAGTAACACATACTGTTATTACAAGAACTTGAAAGTCAAGACCAAAACAAATTAGCATTTCACAATGACTACAGTTGAACAACTTGAAACTGTTGATATCACTAAATTGAATGCCATTGCTGCTGGTACTAATAAGAAGGTGCCAAGAGTAGTGGCTGCTGGGTTAGGTGGTAAATTAATGGGTACCTCCGATTTAGTTAAGGTCACTGCCGAAGAAATCACCAAAGATTCAATGGAATCATTGGCTGAAAAGGACGCCAGAGAAAAGGCAAAATATGCCAACAAGAAACACATTTCAGAAGAGCCATGGACTTTAGACAATTTTGCCAAAAAAATCAATTGGCTTAACATGATTTTGGTTGTTTTCATCCCTGTATTTGGAGCTTACTGCGCCTGGAATTACCCACCCCAATGGAAGACTCTAGTGTTGACATTTGTCATGTATGCCTTTAGTGGGATTTCCATTACTGCTGGTTACCATCGTTTGTATTCTCACAAATCATATGATGCTGCTTTGCCAGTGAGACTTTTCTTTGCCTTTTTCGGTGCCGGTGCCATTGAAGGTTCAATCAAATGGTGGGGTCATTCTCATCGTATTCACCACAGATACACCGATACTCCAAGAGACCCATATGATGCCAGAAGAGGTTTCTGGTTTTCTCACATGGGATGGATGTTGACTAAAGCCAACCCAAAGAACAGAGCTAGAGCCGACATTTCTGATCTTGTTGCCGACTGGGTTGTCACCTTCCAACACAGACATTATTTGTTGCTCATGATTACAGCTGCATTTATTTTCCCAACTTTGGTTGCTGGATTGGGCTGGGGTGACTACTGGGGAGGGTTCATTTATGCTGGTATTTTGAAAGGTTTTGCCATTCAACAAGCTACTTTCTGTGTCAACTCCTTGGCCCATTGGATTGGTGTTCAACCATTTGACGATAGAAGAACCCCTCGTGATCATGTGTTAACAGCATTTGTGACATTTGGTGAAGGTTACCATAACTTCCATCACGAATTCCCAAGTGATTACAGAAATGCATTGAAATGGTACCAATACGACCCAACCAAAGTTACCATTTGGTGTTTATCCAAACTTGGATTGGCCTGGAACTTGAAGAAGTTTTCCCAAAATGCCATTGAACAAGGTTTAGTCCAACAACAACAAAAGAAACTTGATAGAATGAAGAACAAATTGAACTGGGGTGCAGAAATCGAAAAATTACCAGTCTGGACTAGAGAAGAATTCAGCGAAAGAGCTAAACAAGAAGGATTGATTATCATTTCTGGTATAATTCACAACGTTAAGAACTTCATTAAAGAACACCCTGGTGGTCAAGCTCTTGTTAGGGCTTCTTTGGGTAAAGACGCCACAAAGGCCTTCAACGGTGCTGTATATGCTCATTCAAATGCTGCTCACAACTTGTTGGCAACCATGAGAGTTGCTGTAGTTAAAGATGGTGAAGTTAACGCTGACACTTTTGATTTACAAGAACAAATGATGGAGAAGGAAAAGCAATCTTAGGCAAATAGAAAATTGCTGGGTTAATTTGTTTTCTTTCATTTTTCGTTTTCATTTTCTGTCATTTTTGTTTTCGTTTTTAAACTACAGGGATTTTAGCATTGGTGGTATGTGTTTGATATATACATAAATTAGGAAATTTGTTTGATTGTTTTTTTTATATATAGTTACTACTTTTCAAAATATATTTCAATTATGATATTGTCAATCAAGTTCAGTGTCTGTAAGCAAGGCAAAAATCACTCAAACCAAAAGGTGGTCTGGTCCAGTTACAAAGATAATTTGAATAATCTGAAAATAGTGTTCTCTATTGGTCAACTATAGATATCTGCATCAAAACCAAAACTTTGAATGATTCTACACTTAGTGGCTTTATCTACGGAATAACTAGGATAAATACTGCCCTCGTGACAAACTTCTTGGTGAGACAGCCACTGAACACTCTAAATCTCATCAGGTGATTTTTTTTTTCTTAGTTTGGGCGAGTCCGCTACTAGGAAAAATTATCTCGCCCCAACCAACAAAAAAATTACGAACCATGTATCTCTTCCCAAAAATGGTGGACCTATTTATTGGCTGGTAGAAACTGTGTACATATTAAGAATGGGGTTAAACACTCAAAAAGTAAAGCAAAACAAAGACTGGAAATCTATGGGGTTTGAATGTACATAAAAAAAGCCAACAAATGTATGTATGTATGTAGTCGCCTGTTCATCAGCCACGGAGAATTCAGGTATGAAAGAAAAAAAAAATTGAAATAATCGAACCACTTTTGCTTGAAAACAATCACATTTTCGCGCGAAATTTAAGTAAATCATTGTTTTGTTTGTTAGTCAGTCATATTTTTTTCATTTTGCACCCAGGTTGAATGTCAATAATTTAGGCAAGAACTACCAGAAATGTTTAGAAAAAAAAATTATAACATGCATTGTCATACATACATCTGCTGACTCTGAGATGCAACAATAGTCGTCCCTTTCTATTGCATAGTTTTAATCTGTTATCCAATCAAATCATACCTAAATATACATTGTATATCTTGTTTTTCTTGGATACAAGTTTGCTTTGTTTCAAATGTTCGGTCGTGGTATAAATAGCTTCATTAAACCTTATATTCCGGTTTCTTTTATTTTGCTATTTATTCTTCTTGTTTTGTTTATCCATTGAAAAAACAACCATTTAACTTATAACTATTCATAAATACACTATACTTACAATGTCACCAACTGCTATTAGATTGTCTCAAAAAATAACCGTCACCCCTCAATACAAATACTATTTACGTCGTATTCCAGATTTTGCCATGTGGGCCACTGGTATTGCATGCTTTTTCGGATGGCCACATGTGATGGTTGATGTCAGCAACAAGATGGTTGGTGCCCCAGGTAACAGAGGATTCTTCTATTAAAGAAGGGAATATTAAACTTTGTTGCGGCCGTGATGTTTGCTGTTTATGATTAGAGTTTTCATTCAAGGTCGGTATTTTGAGTTGGCATGTCTTTATATTTTACTTCATCAATCAAAGAGAGATATTAATCTCTTTGTTTACATTTCTTTTCCAGTTTGCCTTTATTAGTTTTAATGATAATATAGTATTTTTTTTTTCAGTTTAGAATCAAAAAAGTCCGAATTGTAGATTTATTAAGGAATCCTCGTAGTTTTTAAGGATGTGGTCGTGTGTTGTGGCTTTATTGTTTATCAAACACTTGATCAATTCCGCAATACTAAAACGAGAACAATAAAAAAAACAGAGAGAACTTGGGGAGAGAGAGTGTGTCCCACGTCAACTAGTCAACCCTTTATCTTAAACACAAACACCTACACGAAACCAACATAAACGAAAACATTTATTCCTTTCATCTCAACATATTTCAATCGTTACATTTTTTTTTTCATTCCCACTATCCTCCACATGTCAAAACCATTCCAGCCGATTAGTGATGTGATCAATACGTCACCCAAAAACAAATCCCAGTCTTTTAATGAAATATACGGAGAGCCAGAAAACTTTCTTGAAATAGAGGTGAAAAACCCATTAACTCACGGGTACGGACTGAACTTGTTCACTGATTACGAGATCGTTTGTCGAACGAACATCCCGGCATTTAAGAAAAGAGAAAGTCGAATTCGAAGAAGGTATAGTGACTTTGTTGCCTTTCGAAAGATTTTGGAACAAGAAACCACTAGAGTAATAATTCCACCATTACCAGGGAAAATATTCTTGAATCTGAATAAATTCAATGATTTGAATATTGAAAAAAGAAGACAAGGCTTAGAGAAATTTTTGATTGTTGTAAGTGGCCATCCGTTGCTCCAAACCGGATCGAAGTCGTTGATTGAATTTATCCAGAATGAAAAATGGGATCCAAAGCAAATAATCTATTGATGGAGTAGTGATGTCAGAGTAAGTACATTGGTGACCATTCCCAATTATGATATTTTAAATGTTTTTCATATATATATACCGTTTTCTGATGCATATTGATTATTTGATGTCTTTGTTTGTAATTTTCACTCGCCAGCAATGCTCTGTTTATTTGCCTCTTGTTGGTTTCGGCAATTGTTGAAGCGTTTGGTGTGATTACGATACAAACGGCACATGGTTTTAATAGGGGTGTATTTTTCATAGAAATAAGCATTGACAAACTTTTTCTTATGTAAACTACGTTAGTTTTGTATGTGGCCGGTTCTAGATAGCGTAGTTAGGTGATGGCTTCGAGTAGTTTTTTGTCACGACTATATGTGCATATCTGTGGGCTTTGTTTGGTCTCCTCGATAAACCCCGAATCAAAACTATCAACACCAAGAATTCGACAAATTTTGACGACACAAAACTTACCAGCTTCAATTTTATATCTCTGTGTTAGTAAATTAATGTATTTCACTTTCTGAATTGTGTGGGGTTGGCTTGAACAGTAGAGTCTTTATGCAATTTAAATTGAAGATGGAATTAAGAACTGCTTTTAAATCCGAGAAGTGAAAACCAACACCAATGACCGAAAAATAAAGCGACAAGCTCCACACTTCAAAACAAGCCAAACACTTTTTTGGGCGAGTACACCTCGTCAAATAAGACACAAAATCTAACTGAAAACCTAATCGCATTTATCAAATGGTATTGGATATAGGATAATTCATAATTTAGCTTTTTGGATGATTAGATCATACGGTTGATGTCAACTTTAAGCTTTTATGTTAATCTGGTCGGATGATTTTTTTTTTTTTGCATTTGGGTAGTTTTTAATTATCGGAAAATAATCAGCCGTGGTAAAAATATACCATACAACAGGTAAATGTTGTCAATGGCTAGAGCCAGATAACCAAGAAATAATTAGGAAAATTCATTTGCAATGTTGAACATAATTTCAGTTAAACTAACACAAAAACTACACGATTAATTCATTTACTGCAGAATAACAAACACGGACAACACACATGCACACGAAATCCACTATTCAATTGGGCACCATACACAAATTTTTCAAGCTAAGGAGTTTAAACCAACATCTTTCATCATCATTCATCGAGTGTGGAGAAGCTAATGAAAGAAATGTATGTTGTGCATGCAAAGTAAAAGGAACTACTCCCACACTCCAACTATTAAAAGCACGTTGAATTAAAAAGAGAAATACGCAGTGGAGTATAATACACCAAGTAAATAGTTCTGTTTTGTGACACAATCTGGAGCACCCCCACCGACTCCGCTGCTGCTGCTCCTCATCCATCTTATTCGCTGGGCGTTCAATTTTTTCATTCTCTCTGCTATCTCCTTCCCCCCTAATCTCCCATGTACATCGATCACTCTTGCAAGCTAATCTCCTATAATTATTCAGTTTTATAATAAAATATTTTCTTTCCAAAAAGGAAATGAAAAAACTATAAATACCCCTAGATATTCCTCTATTTTCATCACTAAATTTTCATTCAATTGTTTTAAACTATCAATCAATTGTTCATCTATAATCACGAATCAATTGATACTTACCCACTTTTTATTAAATCTAACTCAATTACACCATGTCTGTCCCAACTACTCAAAAAGCTGTTATTTTCGAAACCAACGGTGGTAAGTTGGAATACAAAGATATCCCAGTCCCAAAACCAAAAGCAAATGAATTGTTAATCAACGTCAAATACTCTGGTGTCTGTCACACTGATTTACACGCTTGGAAAGGTGACTGGCCATTGGCTACTAAATTGCCATTGGTTGGTGGTCACGAAGGTGCTGGTGTTGTTGTCGCCTTGGGTGAAAACGTTAAAGGCTGGAAAGTTGGTGATTACGCTGGTGTTAAATGGTTGAACGGTTCTTGTTTGAACTGTGAATACTGTCAATCAGGTGCTGAACCAAACTGTGCTGAAGCTGATTTATCCGGTTACACCCACGATGGTTCTTTCCAACAATATGCTACTGCTGACGCTGTTCAAGCTGCCAGAATCCCAGCTGGTACCGACTTAGCCAATGTTGCACCAATCTTATGTGCTGGTGTCACCGTCTACAAAGCTTTAAAGACTGCTGAATTAGAAGCCGGTCAATGGGTTGCTATTTCCGGTGCCGCTGGTGGTTTAGGTTCTTTAGCTGTTCAATACGCCAAGGCCATGGGTTACAGAGTTCTTGCCATCGATGGTGGTGAAGACAAGGGTGAATTCGTCAAATCCTTGGGTGCTGAAACCTTTATTGATTTTACCAAAGAAAAAGACGTTGTCGAAGCTGTCAAGAAGGCCACCAATGGTGGTCCACATGGTGTTATCAATGTTTCTGTCTCAGAAAGAGCCATTGGTCAATCCACTGAATATGTCAGAACTTTAGGTAAAGTTGTTTTGGTTGGTTTGCCAGCTGGTGCTAAAATTAGTACCCCAGTCTTTGATGCTGTTATCAAGACCATTCAAATTAAAGGTTCTTATGTCGGTAACAGAAAAGATACTGCTGAAGCCGTTGATTTCTTCACAAGAGGTTTGATCAAATGTCCAATCAAGATTGTTGGCTTATCCGAATTACCAGAAGTTTACAAATTGATGGAAGAAGGTAAAATCTTGGGTAGATACGTCTTGGACAACGACAAATAAGCACATTCATGCCAAGTACGATAATAATGAGTGATGACGACGACGACGAAAATAAATAAATAATAACAACAGATGTGTTTGCTTTTTTATTGAGTAAGTTTAAGCTAGACGCATTTGAGAGTTTGATACTCTGATGTTATTTTTTATATTTTTTTTTTATAGTTAGTGTCTAGAATTTTAGTCTTTCAATACAGAATTGATAAATTTTTGAGTTCTTTTCTCTGAGGTGATATTATTGGGTTTATGAAGAAGGTGGTTATTCCAAGCTCTTGATGTAGAATTTGTTCTGACTTTTTGCAACAAAAAAAAGGAGTTCATATTTGGCTCATGATCCTGATGGAGCAAAAATGGTCCAAGCCAGGTATGGTCTATATGTCAACACTCCTTTGTAATCGATGACTTAAAGAACAGCGTTTGCGATAGAACAGCTTAGTATCCTAAATCAAGCTGTTCTGTAGGTAGAGTCTTGGGCAATACCAATATAGGCTTTGACTACAAAGTTAGATAGAAAACTATCACTAAATAAAAAAAATGTATCGCTATTATTATAAATCAACTACACACTACCTCTGCTTAGAAAGCTCTGTCTAAAGGAGACAACAATTGTTTACCTTCGTAATATTTAATAGTCTTTTGAGCTCTTTCAGCAATTCCTTCTGGAGTAAACTCAAAGTACTTGTACAAATCAGCAGCCTTACCTGAAGCACCAAATCTGTTCAAACCAAATTGTTCATGAGAGTATTTAGACCATCCGAAGGTGGACATGACTTCAACAGACAAGATTGGAACACCATCTGGGAGAACTGACAATCTATATTCATCAGATTGTTGGTCGAAGGTGAAAAAGTCTGGCAAGGAAACAACATTAGCCTTAACTCCTTGTTTAGCTAATTCTTCACTAGCAGCAACAGAAATTGAAACTTCAGAACCAGAAGAAACAATAATAACGTCTGGGTTGTCTTTCTTGACAAGAGTGTAACCACCCTTCAAGGCGTTTTCAATAGATGAGCCTTCCAATTGTGGCAAGTTTTGTCTAGTCAAGGCAATAACAGATGGATGAGAAGTAGATTCAATAGCAGCAGCATAGGCAGCGGAAACTTCATTACCATCAGCTGGTCTCCACACAGACAAGTTTGGAATGGCTCTGAAATGAGCTAAAGTTTCGATAGGTTGATGGGTTGGACCATCTTCACCCAAACCAATGGAATCGTGAGTAGCAACCCAGATAACTGGATGGTGGGATAAGGCTGACAATCTAAGAGCACCAGCAGCGTATGAAACAAAGTTCAAGAAAGTACCACCGTAGTTCTTGTAGTTGGCACCAAAGGCAGCAATACCGTTCATGATAGCACCCATACCATGTTCTCTAACACCATATCTGATGTAGACACCATCGTAGTTACCTAAGCCAGTAGATGGTGGTTGGAAATCAACAGAGCCTTCTGCTCTGGTCAAGTTGGAACCAGTCAAATCAGCAGAACCACCAATGAATTCTGGAATCTTACCGTGCAAGGCATTGATAACATTTTCAGACAATTTTCTGGTAGCCAATGGCTTGTCAGCTGGAGTGTATTTTGGCAAGTATTCCTTCCAACCTTCTGGTAATTTACCATCCAATCTTCTTTGGATTTCAGCACCTTCAGTAGGGTATTTCTTTTTATATTCAGCAAGTTTGGCTTCCCATTCCTTTTGAACTTTTTGGTTTTCAGACACGTGTTTGGCCAAATATTCAGAAACTTCTTCTGGAATGAAAAAGTCAACATCTTCCTTGAAACCCCAACTTTTCTTCAATTGTTTGATGTCATCTGGCTTCAATGGAGAACCGTGCACATCATGGGAACCTTGTTTCAAAGAACCGTAACCAATGGTGGTAACCAATCTAATCAAAGTTGGTTTGTCGGTGGATTTCTTGGCTTCGTCAACAGCAGCGGCAATGGCTTCGATATTGGTGTTAGCATCTGGCACTTCGAGGACATTCCAACCATAGGCTCTGTATCTATCTGGGACGTTTTCAGTGAAAGAAACAGCAGTGTCACCATCAATGGAAATTCTGTTATCATCCCAGAAGGCAATTAAATTGTTCAATTGCAAGTGACCAGCCAAGGAAGAGGTTTCAGAAGAAACACCTTCCATCAAACAACCATCACCAACAAAAGTGTAAACATAAGAGTCAGAAAGGGTGATATCTGGCTTGTTGTAGGTGGCGGCAAATTGTTTTTGAGCAATAGCAATACCAACAGCATTTGAGATACCTTGACCCAATGGACCGGTGGTGACTTCAACACCAGCAGTGTCAGTGGCTTCTGGGTGACCTGGGGTTTTAGAACCCAATTGTCTGAATTGTTTCAAGTCATCGACAGTCAATTCAAATTTGTATAAAACCAACAAGGAGTATAACAAAGCACAAGCGTGACCATTGGATAAAACAAATCTATCTCTGTTGATCCAGTTTGGGTCTTTTGGGTTGAACTTCATTTTTTGCCAAACGACATGGGCAGCTGGAGCTAAACCCAATGGGGCACCTGGATGACCTGAGTTGGCAGCGGAAACAGCGTCAACTGACAAACCTCTAATTGTACTGATAGTTAATTCATCAAGAGAAGGCATTTTGGATAATAGTTAATTGCAATTGATGTAGTCTTGAATGGTTGTTATAAGAAAACAATACGGAAAAAAGAGTAAAAGAAGAAAGAAAGAAAGAAAAGGGAAAAGAAAATTCTCAATTGTTAATAATTTAAGCGGATAGTGAATTGTATTTAAATTGAAAAAAAAAAGAGAGGAAGAAAAAAAATTGTGTTGAAAAACGCAAGGGAAATCTAATTCATTAGTGTGTGAAGTGTGGTAATATTGCATACTAATGGCTGGAGAGTCTCCGATCGAGCGTATAACCGAGTGTGAAAAAAAAAGAAAAAAATCAAATTGGGGGAGGAAAGCAACAGCAACAAATAGTGTTTTGATAAAAATACACTACTCGTATGCACAGCTAGACTCTCGTCCCAATTACTAATATAATGTAATTTAGCTGATTCAGGAGTTAGGATTAGGTTCTTGATATGGTAAGTGGAGCTATTAAAATTGCGATATATGGGTTGCTTTAGCATTTTAGGTACCAACCTTTTTATTCAAATACCGAAAGGTCTATATTGGTGTGGAATTGGTGGGATACTTGCTACTTATGCTTAGAGTTGATTTATTACAGATTTGAGTGGCAAACTTCTAAATTTCTTGGAATCATGATATCAAAAGTAGACAATTGCAGTTATTTATTGACTTTGATCTGTCTCAAATCTCTTAGTGTGGTTATCTCTTTTCAACCTCCCCCTTTTTTTTTGATCCCCTGTGCGTGCGTCCTTACATCATTATTAGTAATTTTAATCCTAATCTGTGTTCTTCTATTTCTTTTCTAATCACTTGCTTTAGAATTTGCTCAAGAAAAAATTGTATAAATGCTAATTTTATTTTTTTAATTCTAAGGTATCTTTTTTCATTTATATGAACTTAAACTCATCCTGAGTCTACCCGTTACCGCACTAATGATGTCCGAGAACTATTCTTCTTCACTCTAAAAATCAATTTGAATTGATCCCCCAAATATATAGTGGGGGATGTGGTTGCAATTCTTGCAAATGAGTACAAACAATATAAGATCATTCAGTTGTCGAGATTTCGTCTCCATTGGAAAATTACTGCAAATAAATCATTGTTAAATGTCCATAAGAAGTAGAACATATGAACTAAAAGCATTTTAAAAACGTTACAACTACAAATATTTGAAGGGTCTATATAATAAACGTATACATGTCATCTCTAATATCAAGTATAGAAATCATTTGTAAAGCCTCAATTACCAGGGACTTATTTGTCAGGATCAGCAAAAGGGCTTCCTCTATCATTAGAATTATCAGTATAATGCGTCTTCACTGGTGTCGTTAATGGACTATGATCGAATTCTACATTCAATAAAAATGAACCAGTGGCACTATTTATAGTTGATCCCACATCTTTACCATTATCAAAATTAATGTAATCCAATGGAATACCATTTTCAGTACTGTCTCCTGGAGCTATGTCTATCTGCTTGTCACCATCAATATTGTTGGAAGCCTGAGGGCCCGGTTGTTGTCTTTTGAGTGAAGTGGCACGTGTAATCTCCCCAATATCTGAATCAACATCAGAATCTTCTTCACTCTCTTCGGGTATGGCTCTACCCTCATCGTAGTCTTCTTCAGAATCTTCTTCGTCCTCGTCTTCTTCTTCAATTTTATCAACATTCACTAATCGTGGCTGTGCCTTAATAGCTGTCATCGTGCCTGGCCCGTTTGTATAATTGCGTTGTTGTGATTGCTGGTTTTCTGAACGAACACTCAGTTCCGGACTGGGGTTGTACATTTCAGCAGTCGCAGTATTTTGATTAGCCAAAACAACATCACCAATAATAGAAGCATTCTCGATCGTATTCAAGTCAGAGAACAACGAATCGGTATCATAAGAGTAAATAGACCTTGTATTGTTCTTGGTGGGTCGCACAGTAACCCCAGGAATATATGCAATCGGTAATATATTGGATGCATTAGAAAATGAAGTTGCCACTGAATTACGGTTGGATGGTTGTAGGTACTGGTTGAAAGGCAATTGTTGTTGTGGTTGCTGTTGTGTTTGCTGATTTGCTTGTCGAATGATTCTCTGTTGTCTAGCTCTTCTAGCTTGCAATTGTTGCTGTTTAGCTTTATTGTTCCCACTAGCTTTTGGTCTAGTAAAAGATTCATATGACGATAATCTTTTCATTTGTCTTCTTTTAGCAGCACTAACAGAATTACCAGCAATTTGTTTTCTTGCCACTATAGCGGCACCACTTCCAACTCCTGGTCCTGCTGCTCTCTCTACTGAGGTGTTTCCAACTGAAGTCAGACTGACTGTAGTGTTAGGTCCATTACTACTGCTGCCATTAGTAGTATTGACATTGCTAGCGCTAACTGGGGAAACCACATTACCACTGGAGCTATCGTATCCCGGAGACGAGACATCTAGTCCGTTCCCGTTGTTCGAAGTTAATTTGCTCAGTGCGTATCCGCTTGTTTCATCCTCCAAAAAGTCTTCATCATCTTCGTAATTCTCAAAGTCTTCATCTAATATAAGTGGATGCTTCTTTCTGTATATAAGAAAATAATACAAGACAGCACCAACAAGTGCCAAAAATGCCACTCCTCCAATAACCCCACCAACGATGCCACCTATGGGGGAACCTTTTTTTGACGAAACACTAGCACAATAATATTTGGGACAAGAATTACATGTACGTGACGATAATTGACATTGTTGTCCCGATGGACAGGAAGGACAACTTCCTGCTGAGCTTGGACAAGAGACACAGCCGTTTTCGTCTCTTTTTAGTAGCTGTTCCAACTCAGGTTCAAATATAAACGATCTGGGTATTGGCATGATTTAACAAACTATCAAAGGAAGGTAAAAAAACAAGCAAACAAACAAACAAATAAAGGAACTGTTGTTAATGACTTCTTCAGTATTGTATAATAATAAAACTTATATTTAAATCACTGGAATGTAGATCGTGGTAAGACCTAACAATAATGACGGGGAATAATAAAAAAAGGGTTTTGAGACCTATAGGTGATAGTTATATTGATCTGAACGAAGGAAACAAAATGAACAAAAGTGATTGAATTCAAGTTGGTGATGTACCTTATATTCCAAATAATAAAAGAAAAACTGAAATAAGAAGAAAGTAATATTGATAAATACTAATTCAAAGGAATACAAAAATTCATCAGCTTAACAAAGAAAACTAACAGTAAAAGTTTCAAAAAAAAAAAAGTTGGAAAAGTAAGTAATGGTTTTATCACGTTAATAAGATCTCAAGATTTACTTCTATTATTAACCAATCTCAGTAAAATACCCAGAAAAAGAAAAGACAAGAAGAGGCAAAAAAATATCTAACAATAAATAAGTAAATATTTATTTAATGTATTTTTTTAGCTACACGTCTTCCTGCGTATATTTAGTATTGTGTAATATCACTCTAACTAATCACAAATTGCCATCATCGTCTACCAAAGGAGGTAAAAAGCAATAATCGCATACAAATTAGTCTCCACATTTTTGCAATGCTGTCAAACATACTAATAACTCTTGGTACTAAAATAGACAAGTATATCTTGTTTTGCTAGTTTAACAAATAGTGAGAGAGAGAAAATCCTCCTACTGTCAGGAAAGGAGGGGCGCAGCGTAAATTCACCAGAGAAAGGGATAAAGGAGAATGAAAATTAGTTAATTGATTTGTATTTGTACACTACTCTTTCCTTTTTTTTTTTTCCCTAAGCCACTACCATTCCCTCTTCAAATCTAGAAGCACTCAACATTTACTCTATTCTGGTAGAATCGTAGGGCATCAATACTATAGATGGTTCTCAGTAAAAAGTGTATAAACTAGAGCTTGACTTTGGAAGACCAAAAAAAACATGGACAAACTTATCGTACGCACCATAAGCGATTGGAACTGTAATTAGAGATTACTTGTCTTTCACTTGGTGGTGTGTGTGGTCCATTTATTTTCTTTTTTATTTGTGTCGAGCGTTTCAGATTCTAGTCAACAAGACTTGATTTTTCGCGACTCGTTATTATTTTTCATGCTAATTGATTCAGTTCTGAAACATCTCATGTCAATTATTTTAGTTGAAACAAAAAAAACATAACATACAATACTTAAAACTGTATTTTATTCTTTTTTGTGTTAAGGGGAAACCGTTTCATTGAAACCAACAACAACAACAACAACAACTTCGTCGTGATAATCCTCCATCAATTATCGTGTCTATTGTTTGTTTCTGAAAGCCTACTTTTTATTCTTCATTCTTCATTGTAAGATAATAATAATAGTACAAATCTGTATTAGTGCAATACAAAATGCAAAAACTTGAACAACACACGTCATATACATACATACATATAAGCAACAATAATAATAGCAGCAACCACTAACACTACCACTACGTCATTGGGATTTCTTTTCAGATCTACCGGCTCTCTCATTGGAAAATCTGTCTGTTTTCAGTAGCAAATTGATAGTTTTCTCTTCGACGTGTTAACCATGTCTTTTCATAGTCAAAGTACTTGTAATTACTTGGAATGCCGCCATTATCATCAATCTTCTCGCGTAATTCCTCATTACCATTGCTGTTGTCTCCGATAATATTACCATTTTCTTCTTCTCTTTGTATCACAGACATTGACCGGTTCTTGCCTCCATTCTTACTGTCTTTGGAAAACCATTGACTAAATTCAGTGTTAAACACCCACCCACGTCTCGACAATTCTTTGGCTGCATTGTATTTCGAAATGCTATCTATGCCATCGCCATAATAAAAGCAAAAGAACAAAGTATCATTATCAAACTTTTTCATGTAATGACTACTATTCAACTCATACATTGGTTCTTGTGGATAATCAATCAGTGACGGGTGGACGTTAACTGGGTTATACTGTCTTGGCTTTTCAGCATCATACGAATCGGGACAGTTTAACAAGGAGGTCTCTAATAGCCCAGTTATTGACTGTAAGGGCAATGGGTCATTTAGTCTGCTGTGAGCAACATTAACAATTCGAGAAATGGTATCACTAAATACCTTATTCTCATTAGAAACCATTGGCAGTTGTGATCTGCTAATCTGTAACTCATGGTTATTATTAACCTTGGCATGACCAACTAATGGTGATGATGACTCTGACCTCAAGGTAGAATTCATGGATGTATCGTGATTTAACCCAGGCGGTAAAACTTTAACTGGGGTGGACACTGCTGCTGGTGCATGAGTATGATTATCGGTAGAAGCAAGAGGTGATACTGAACGGTTGCCTTTGTTTGTGTTGTTGTTATCATTAGCAGTATGAGCAATAGAAGAATTGGAAGTGGATGATGTGCTAGCTGTCTGTGCTGCCTTTATAGCATTTGAATACGAAGTTGCACTTGTTATTGGTGGTGGTGCAGGTGCTGGAGCAAGTGTAGGTTTCAACTTCTTCACAGGCGTTGATGTTGAAGATGCCGATGACGCACTGTTATTGTTTTGGTCCCCAATTGCTGCCACTGTCACTACTGATGGCTTTATTTGAGTTGCAGGAGGAGTATTATTGCCAATATTATTTTGATTACTACTACTGGAGCTGGACACGGAAGAAGACGTCCTTGGTGGATTCTGCTGTTGCTTCTCTTTCTCTTTTTCTTCCCTTTTTCTTTCCTCCTCTCTCCTCCTTTCATCTTCGGTTTCAGCAGCCATCTGTGCCAATGACCCTTGAACTTCAACATCATCTTCTTCATCCACTTCTAACTGATCGTAAAATTCATCATATTCGACATAATCCTCATCTTGATTATTCTCAACATAATAATCCAAATCATCTTTAATATCATCGATTCTGGCTGGGTCCAATTTGTCGTTATCCAAATTCTCCAAAACTTCTTCCAACTTGGATATATGAGAATTGTTTCGTTCTATCTTGTATTTCACATCGTCAATAGACAGCTGTATTGAACTACCTCCTTTTCTTTTCAGTTGACCACTCAACGAATCTAACTCTTGTTCTAATTCCTCGTTTTGACCATTCAATTGTTCAATAACCTCATTTATATAGGTGCAAGCTTCTTGATATTTCGCATCATCACCAAATCGTGATCGCTTTTGTTGGCTTTGTAACTCCAACCCTTCATTAGAAAACTGTTTTATTTTCAGCAGTTTTTCCAATTCTTTAAATTGATCCATAGCATGTTCAATCTTAGTACGATTCTCCTGCAATACATTCTTGTCTAGTTTAATGCTACTATCTCCTAACCATTGTTTCAACTGGTCTCTCAGTCTTTGCAATTTCTTCAACTCTTTCTTCAAATCGTTCTCCAACTTTTCTCGTTGTGAAGCTGATTCTGTGGCATTAATCTTATCTTTGATCTCATCAAATGCTTGAAGCCCTTCAGAAATCTTTTTGTTTAGCTTGTCAAATTCTTGTTGTAGTTTTCTTGCACTCATTGTCAATGGCAGACACTTCTTTTCGATGTTGGTTGTAAACTAATATTTGGTTCTGTAATAAAATGATCAACTAGAAATAATAAGGCAAACAGAAGAAAAAAAAAAAGAAAAAGAAAAGCCTGTACGTAAAAAAATTGTCTCCTGTTTACACACGACCTTTTTTTTAGTTTCCCATATTAGAAATTTTGAGCTCGTCCACGACCCAAGAAGTCTATAAAGAAATTCATTGAGTAATGTGGTAGAAATTGATATGTGTAAGGTTTGTATCATACAACTTTGTAGGTATCACAGTGGAATGGACACATTATATTGGTAGTGACTTATTAAGTTTGTAATTGTAAACACGGGATGATTATGAGTTGACTGGCTTAAAACAATCTCTCAATGACATAGAATCGTGAAGCTACCAATGAGAGGATTACCCGTCTTTAAGTAAAGTATTAACATATCTTTAGAATAAGCTCAAGGCTGTGATCTTCTCTACTGTTTGATTCTCATAACATATTCGTCTGTGATAAGATACTGCCTTAAGCACTTAGGAGAATCAGCTTTTCTTTATGAGAATGCTTTTAGTCTTAAACTCAAACACTCTGTTTTCCAACACCAAACTAATTGTCAAAATAAAAAAAAAAAGATGATCCATACATCTTTAGTATTGTAAGCTTAACTATTTTGATTTGCTTTTTGTAGTTATGTGCAAAACTCTGTACAATTCATAGTTGTTGATTTTTTTGCAGCTGAAGCCATTTGCTATTATCGTCGCAATTTTTTTCTGGACAGATACCACGACAAACTCATCTATCCATCGCACCATCTCACTGAAAAAAAAAAATCTTAAAAACTGAAAATATTCAAAAGCTCATCACTTTTTTCAGATTTCATTTCATTATTATCTTTCTTGAACTTTGAACACAAACTATGGTCAAATCTTATAATCGTTATGATCAAGAAAAATGTTTTGGTGTAATTACATCCCAAGCAAACATTGTTTGGTTACCACCATCAGAAACCCAATCATCAACATCAATGGGACGAGCCTTGACTTCGGGATTAGAAGAAATTTTAATTTGGGACATCAAGACTGGAGAAATTATGAATCGAATGAGTGATGGATTAACTCCTGGTAGCTCTAATGCATCTACTACCGTTCCACCTTCACCAGTGAGCTATTTGACATATCACCAAGAAACAAATATCATTGCTGCTGGGTATACCGATGGATCAATCAAAATTTGGGACATTAGTTCAAATTCGGTGATTATTAACTTTGAGGGACACAACTCATCAATCACCCAATTAAAATTTGATAAAAACGGTACGAGATTAGTATCTGGGTCTAGTGACTCTTCAATAATTATGTGGGATTTAATTGGAGAAGTGGGGATGTTCAAATTAAAGGGCCATAAGGGTCCAATTACTGGTCTTGAATTATTATCAGAACAGCAAAATACACAGCAAGATGGCGACAATGTTGACGACGTTGATGATATGGATGATTACTTGGTCAGTGTATCTAAAGATGGATTAATTAAATTATGGGAATTGAAATCTCAACAATGTATAGAAACTCATTTGGCTCATTCTAATGAATGTTGGGCAATGGGTATAAATCCAACAAAAGATATGTTGATAACAAGTGGCAATAAAGATCAAGTTAAAGTTTGGTCCTTGGATCTTTCTCTTGAGGATGGATTGAAAATCGGCGAACGTGGATCTTTCGAAAAGACAAGTAAATCAAGAAGCAATGAAATTGCCTTTAAATCTTTGAAATCTTCTTCATCTTCAGCTTCATTGATTCAGTTATTTTCTATTCAGAATGCTGATCGAACAATGGAGATATTCAGAATCAGGTCGGAAGATGAAATCAAACGTGGTATCACTAAAAGAACCAAACGTTTGAAAGACAAAGGATTGGATGAACAAGAAATATTAGAGTCTTTGCAAAGTTCAGAAATAAGTATGTTGATTACACCATTTACCACGGTGAGGACCATGGCCAAGATAAAATCTGCTTGCTGGACCAATAACATTAAGAAATTGGATATATTGATGTCATTAACCAATAATAGTATTGAATACCATACCATACCAGTTCCAGAGACCCCTAAAAAGGCTCAACCAGCAGATTTATATTCTGTAAAACAGCATACAATTGATTTATTGGGTCACAGGTTCGATATTAGAGCCATGGATATTTCCCCACAAGACAACAAATTATTGGCTACTGCATCTAACGGAGAATTGAAAATTTGGAACACCAGATCATATAATGTGATTAGAACATTTGTTTTAGAAGGTGGTTATGCTTTATGTTGTAAGTTTCTACCAGGTGGGACATTAATTGTTGTTGGTTTCAAAAATGGGGATTTAGAATTGTATGATTTAGCTACGTCATCGTTAGTGGATAGAGTAGAAAAAGCTCATAGCGCAATAACTGTTGGTGGTGCTGCTCCTTCTAATGACGACTCGGCCGCCATTTGGTCGCTTGATATAACTCCAGACGGGAAAACTTTGGTTACAGGTGGTAATGACAAATGTGTTAAATTTTGGAATTTCAAAGTTGAGCAAGATATTATACCAGGAACCAACACCACGGTTTCTCATTTGAAATTTGTTCATACTCAAACATTGGAATTAAATGAGGATGTTCTTTGTGTCAGAATATCTCCAGATGCTAAATATTTAGCTATTTCATTATTAAATAATAACGTTCAAGTTGTGTTTTTAGACACTTTAAAATTATTCCTCACATTATATGGACATAGGTTACCGGTGTTGTCAATCGATATATCACATGATTCCAAACTTATAATTACTTCATCTGCTGATAAAAACATCAAGATTTGGGGGTTAGACTTTGGTGATTGTCATAAATCAATTTTTGCTCATCAGGATTCAATTATGAACGTTAGGTTTATTGGTGATACCCATAATTTCTTTTCCAGTGGGAAAGATGGCTTGATCAAGTATTGGGATGGGGACAAATTTGAATGTATTCAAAGATTACCTGCTCATCAAAGCGAAGTATGGTGTATGGCCATTAGTGACGACGGATTGTTTATGTGCTCAACTTCACATGATCATTCGATTAGATTATGGCTGGCTACTGATGATCAAGTATTCTTAGAGGAAGAAAAAGAGAAGGAGTTGGATGAGATTTACGAGAATAAATTATTAGATCAAATTGATGGAGTCGACGGCGAAGATCACACGAATATGAAGGATGACAATGACGAGGAAATTGATGAAGCCACCAAGGTAAGTAAACAAACCATGGAAACATTGAAAGCAGGTGAGAAATTAATGGAAGCTTTGGATATTGGTGTTGAAGATATCGAAGCAAATAAGGAGTATTTGTCATTGGTTAAACAGGGCAAGCAAGCAATTAAACCTACACCAAACTCGATACTATTGGCTTTCAATATGACTGCTAGTCAATATGTTCTTAATGTGTTGAGCAAAATAAGACCCGCACAACTAGATGATGCATTATTGGTATTACCGTTTTCATACTCGTTGAAATTGCTACAATTTATTGAAATTTGGACCAATAAAGAAAATATAACACAAAATGTGGTGAGCATTTCATTGATTTGTAAAGTGTTATTTTTTGTCATTAGTTCTAATTCGAAAGAATTGATCAGTCAAAAGGACCCACACTTAAAGAATCAATTGATAAAAGTGAAAGAGCAATTAAGACAAGAGTTACTGAAGACAAGTAATCAATTGGGAGTTAATACTCAAGGTTTGAAATTCGTTAAAAAACAATGGAAGTTACAGCATGCTAGTGAATTCATAGATGAAGAAGAGCAAAGACAATACGAAGAAAAAAGAGCAATCAAGAGAACTTATACTACTATATAGAGGCATAGAATTCATTTTTTATTGTAAATACACAGCATATTGAGTTAATCAGACTATTGATAGTATTGTGGTAATACTGTGTTGCACTTTGTATGTTTATAGTATGGATAAAAACACAGGAAAGCAGTTTACGTGTAGCCAACCTTGAAGTTTTTCGTCGTTTTGCTGCAAATTGCACAAATTGGAGAATAGAAAGGGATGAAAAGGCAATTTATAATATCCGACTACTTCCAGCCACCTTTATGGCAATGTCATATATAATTCAGTTTTACACTACACAACTGTTTAGGTATATCATAATCAAAATCTTGACTTCAATACATATTAGCCAATTCTGTATTTACAGATAGGAAATGTTTGTAGTATTAATTGGTGCTGTTAGTTAATGCAATGTCATGCAAAGTCAACTAATAAGTACTATATAGTTATTATTTATATTAATAAATTTGACAAGGGTGAAACAAACAGGGTATAATTATGAAAGGCAATTGAATTCAAGCAAAGGGATACTCAACAGATTCTAGTGTAAGGTAGTCTAAACTTTAAATTTCGGAATTTGAAATTTATCCATTGTACAAGATGTTTTAATATTTTGTGAGTTTCAGAACAATGTAATCACAGTCCAATTAAAGTGGCCCTAAGAGCCTTATTTTGGATATCTGATATATGAAACTTTGTAGAAGTTAGTGACCATACTTCTGAAAATGAAACTCCAATCACTTGACTGAATCAGAACTGGAAAAACCAGGGTAGTAGACTTTTCCTATCACTTCTAAAATAAACTTTTATTTTATTCACATATATGTACCTATTGTAATGTTATTATTTCAGTTAATGTTTTGTGTAAGACTGTATTATCAGAACACCCCCTACGCTACGGACATTTGATGTATAAAGTGTTTCGTCAAGAGAA
>OBUW01000370.1_pt1 | contig 26841 bp, 17 predicted proteins | sample 1475761 | NCBI WGS metagenome assembly OBUW01 (sample SAMEA2579908, study PRJEB22360) | human gut metagenome | biome: human gut; feature: human-associated habitat; material: faeces | place: Denmark | collected 2008/2010
AGGGAGCATTGAGGGTGCGGGGGGGCCCCGCCATTGGCGGCGGCTGATGCCGATACGCCAGTCGGGCCGCACCATCAGCACCGGAGCGGCGGGCTCGGCCGCTCTGATTTCCGCCATGGCGGCCTGGTCGCATTCCTCGTCGTCGATCCATATGGCCGGCGACGGGTCCGCCGACTTCCGTTCCGCTTGGATGCGCGACAGTATCGTCGACCGTTTGCCCGTCAGCCTGCGTTCCATGGTGACCGGGTCGTACCAGGGGACGGTACGGACGATTCCGGGATCCCAGCCGAGCATCGGATCCAACGTGTTCGTGCAGTATGGCTGCCAGGTGGTCAGCCAGTTCAGTTCGATACGGCCGTTCCTGGCGAGCCCGTACATGGCGTCGGACAGCTCGCGCGACCAGTGGATGCGGAACCGGCCCACGAAAAGACGCGCCTGCGCGTTGCCGTCCAGGTGGAACGCGCGTTCGGGACTGTACAGGGCTTTGCGCGGATCGCCGTCCTTCAGCCATTGCGTGCGGTTCACGCCGCCGCGTTGCAGGACCTTGCGGTCGGGGAACGCGTTCAGCACGCCGTCGAAATCCGTGTACACGACGGGAACGCCCATGTCTACTCCTTTCCGCGAGAACCTTGTTCGACATGCCCAGCATACGCGGCGTTTCCGCCCTTAAAAGCAGACGATGGCCGACGGCGGCATACGTCGGGAACAGCCTCGGACGCATACTCACGGTAACCATGGCACGTATCGCAGGCATTGCCATCATGGCAGGAGCGCGAAAACGTCCGCTAAACACCAACTAGGGATGCGTCCTAGAAAAACTAATGGCAAAGGGAAAGCCCCGTCCTTGGCCGACGTCCCTACCGCAGGAATGGAAGCACGTCACCTCCGTTTCGGCGGAACGTGCTGGAGTATGAATTCGTCACGTTCCTTTTTCACATCGTCCAGCTGTTGCCGCAATGTCTTCATCCGTCTTTCTAATTTCTCGATTTGCCTGTCGTACTGTTCCTTCTCACGGGCTTCGGCCGTGCTAAGGATGGGTTCACCGCGTCGTCGGCATGCCTCAGGTAATCCTCCGCCTCGATTCCGGTACGGCTGCCGGCCTCCGTTTTCACGACGGGTTCTTTTTGATCCAGCAGTATGGACGGGTCGATGCCTCCGAGGGCGCGCAGGATCCTGACGAATTTCCCCGCAGGCATGGTATCGATTCGCCTTAGGCCCGTCTCGTAGTCACTGATGTTTCCCTGGCTCAATCCCACGGCTTTGCCCAGACCCCGCTGGCTCATACAGGTCATCTTGCAAAACGGCTTTTTCGCTCTTCCGATCAGTGGATATCTAAATTTGAGTCGAAAAAATATCTAAATTTGAGTTGGCTGCATGGACATGGGCAGTCCTTGTCGGCCCAGCCGCGCATGGTCTGCGACACGAGCGAGGCTGATGGCGGGCGCGGTGTCGGCGATGATGAAATGCCGGTAGCGGGTGTCGGCCATCGATGCCATGAAGAACGTGGACACGTCCTTGTCCGACAGCGTGTTCGAATAGCATTTCGCCTGGATGGCCCAATACTCGCCGTCCATGTCCTGCGCGACCAAGTCGATGCCGGTGTCCTGCCTGCCAGGATTCGTGGGCGCGTCATCCCACATCCACACATGATCGAACCGGTCCCTCCATGCCGGATCCTGGGTGAGGAACCACTGCACGGCGCGTTCCCATTTCGTGCCCTGCTGGCGCTTGTCCACCGACTCCTCGACGATGCTGTCGAATACCTCATCGACACTGACGGCCATGGTTGATTTTCCGAAGACGCTTTGGAACGGTGTGCCCCATCTACTCTACCCGGCGCGCATGCGGCGGCGGACGTCGACACGCGCCCTCATCCATGAGCCCTCATAAGGGTCGTGCGCATCCCGCCCGGAGACCCCTAAAACGCGGTGGAGCCGTCGTTTGTCGAGGATTCCGCCATGTAGCGGATTTCGTTTGGAAACGGACAGGGGTTTTGTTCTTCGTCTGTGTGGGCATGGTCTTGGCTGCATGCGTGTTTCGTGTCGTATGCCAGTCGGTCGGCCTGGATGGATGGCCGCGCCCGTTCCTGTTTCGGGATGGGGCATGGTCTTTCCGTCCGATGGTTTCGATTCTGGTCCGGTCGGTGTGAAGGTCGTCGTCCTCTACGTCCTGCGATCGCGGACGATGCGTGGTCGGGAATGTTGTTCATGTCGATGGGCGGACCGGAACGTTCCAGACGCAAATCCAACGGTGGGGACGCATAGGGGAGTCTGCCGGAATGGAAAACGGTGAAGACGATCCCGAACGAAAGGAAAGGTATGCGCAATCCATATTCATCCAAACGTCCCGCGCCGAGGATGGTGCTCGCATCAACGCTCGAGAGACTCTCGGACGACCCACGACGCCTCGCCACGATCCTGCTTGATTCGACCCGTTCATGGGACAGCCGGCTTGACGAACTGCACGCGGACGGGATCCCGACCTGTACTGAGCGGGCCATTCCAAACGCCGACGAAGGTTTCCCGACGGCGTTTGGCGATACCGGCAAGTCGGGGACGCATGAAAGGACCATGGGCAACAGCAACATGAACAACGACAGCAACAGCATCGACGACGCCGAAATCATCGTGCGCAAGGGGCGCCGTTTCAGGGTGGTCGGAACGCTCACCCCGCGCAAGGCATGCGAAACGTTCGATTTCGCATGGCATGATTCATGGACGGACGATCCATTCATGGATGTTCTTGCGCAAAGCATCGCCGATATGACGGGATGCCACATCGTCTCCTGCCTTGACGGCACGGTCGCCATCGTGCTCCAGCCCGTCGACTGATGGCACCGGCGATGGCGGCCCTTTCCGCATCCGCCTATGCCATGCGCCGAACCGCCATGGGCGTACGGAACCGTTCCGGCGGCCTCCACGCCATCCGGTCCACCCGCGCCAACCCACGCGCCGGCGGGCCATGGGCCCCGCTGGATTCCACGGCGGCCGTCTTGCCCGCAGACGTACGGGACGCCCCGAGGTCTTGAAACGGCTCCGGGACGCTCCCGCCGTCTTGTCGGCGAACGGGGGCGCCACATGGCGGCCTTCGCCTTCCGTGCAACTGTCTTTCCACGGAAGGGGCGAAGGTGGCCGACTGCGCCACCGGACTTGCAACGCTCGCGCATCACCCTAGACGTATATATCGGGAACCTGCCGGAACCCGGTTTATTAACCGAGTTAAGGCTGCCAATTGGCCGCCACGCCGCCTATGGTGGAGCTGTGGTGCCTACTCGCGTCTAGGATTCTAGCCGAACCATTCGTTAGGTCCATATTCTCAATCCGGTCGGGTCGGAGCATCATCCAATCGCTTCCCGAGCACCACCCGGTACGTGCGGGTACCGGCGAGGCCTCCGACCGGGGGAATTTCGCCGCCTGCGCACGCATCGCAGACCATGCAGGCAAGATGGCCGAAAGGGCGCCTGTGCTTATTCCGTGAGCTTGTCCACGCGCCGATCGTATGTCAGCAGCCCGTTGAGTTCCTCTTCCACGTCGGAAACCTGCGTGTATACGTAGCCGGCCAATCCTTTGGATTCCAATGCCGCAGCCGACGCCAAAACGGAACGTACCGCGGATCGCCAACCCTCAATCGAATCGTATTCGCCGTACCCGTAGGCTCGTGACACTGCGGAATGGTCGGCAATCAGCTGCGCCAATCCTCCGAATTCCGAGAGCATGAACGCGCGCACGCCATGCTGCGCTACCGGCAACACCGCGTAATGCTCGGCACGGCGACGCCTTCTATGCCGTTTCTCATATTCCGCCGCGTATCCGCGTAACGGCCCTTTGTCGGGGTAGACCTCCAGCGGACGGAAATAGTTATGCACGCTGTGATAGTCGCCGCAATGCTGGTCATACCAACCGCTCGTCGCGTCGATCGGACGGGTCGGATCGAGTGCGTGGATGCGTTCGGCGGCATCACACGCATTGAACTGGCCCCAACCCTCGTTGAACAGCACCCACGTCACGATCGACGGATGGCCGGATAGCATGTGCACCATCGCGTCGGCACTACGCGACCAGTCGCGGCGGTAATTCGAATCGTCGGCGCCGAGCGCGTCGAAATGCTGTGCGGTATCGTCGCGGAGTCTGTTCCAGCTGGAGCGCAGTAGCGTCGGTTTTTTGTTGGTCTGCCAAGCGTTGTATTCGCCGCCGCCGGAAACCGCATCCTGCCATACGAGCATGCCGAGACGGTCGCAATGGTAGTACCAGCGCGCGGATTCGATTTTGATATGCTTGCGCAGCATATTGAAGCCGGATGCTTTCATAGCGGTGATGTCATGAATCAGCGCGTCGTCGCAAGGCGCGGTCAGCAGTCCGTCCGGCCAATATCCTTGGTCGAGCACGCCCTTCAGGAACACCGGCTTACCGTTGAGATGGAATCTCGCCACGCCTTTCATGTCGGGCTTGACCTCCACCGTGCGGAACGCGCAATACGATTTCACTACGTCTGCGGATTGCGGTTTCGTCGTAGCCTCTGCCGTTTTCGCCGTCGTGCCGAACAGCAGCGTCGCCGTCACATCGTACAGATGCGGGTCCGTGGGAGACCACATATGCTCGGCATTCGTCTCGATTTCGGTGCGCACCTTGCGCGCGCCTGCCGGCAGTATGGTGTCCGCAACGACCGAACCATCCGACGGCTCGGTCACGACGATTCGCAGTTTCGCGTTCGGCCGGTCACCGCCGATTTCCGCCCGTATGAACAGCTTGCCATCGGCACTGCCTTTCAGTATGAGCGTGCGCAGGTAGGCGTCCGGCACGATTTCCAGCCAGACGCTCTGCCAGATGCCGCTCTGCGCGGTATACCAGATGCCATCGCGTTCGATTTTCTGCTTGCCGCGCGGTTGCGTGCCTGAATCGTTCGGATCATAGACGCACAATGCGATCTCAAACACATCGTCAGGGTCGATGAACGCCGAGATATCGACGTCGAACGGAAGGTAGCCGCCAACATGCACGCCGGCGAACTGGCCGTTGATATAGCAGGCGCACACCCAATCGACCGCCTCAAAGTGCAGGATCAGACGGTTCGCATCGCCGACCTGCCGTACGGTTTCCTCACTGCCGAGCGCCACCGGATGCACGACGGTGCGGTACCAGATCATGTCGTCGGGGTAGATGGTCTGATGTACGCCGGAAAGTGCGGATTCCGGTGAAAACGGCACGAGGATCTTCCCGTCGAACGTTTCCGGGATGGCGGCCTCTTTGACAGCCTCCACGGCCTCATCGCGAGTGAGCGCCGGCGTGGCCTTGTTACGGGAGAACGACCAGCGCGAGCCGGTTTCGTCATTGGGAATCGGCACGATCGCATAATCCCACATGCCGTTGAGCATCGTATGGTTGTTCCTCATCATCGTCGGGCGCGGATGCTCGCCAAGAATCGGCGTTCGGCCGACCTCCAGCTTGCGCTCTCCCTCTTCGATTGGGCGGAACGCCTTGTTTCCGGCGTTTTCGCACAGCCATTCATCGCGGATTCGTTCGCCCCAAGGCGTCCATAGTTGTTTCAGCGGCTCTGAGGAACGCCTTTTCTTGGGCGAGGCCTTCAATGCGCGTTTGATATCCAACATGGGAGCCTCCCTGCGGCACTGCACTCTCTCGACGTTCCCCATTGTAACGAGAAGAATCGCGATTTCGTTGATTTGGAAATCGCTTGCATTGATTCGTGTGGTGGGACGTCATGACATTCCCATTACGCGATTCACAGGAAATTGGCAGGTAGAAACATCGTTCTTCCAAGGGTCGGGCGGTTATATAGAACATGTCAACGGTTACGGCTGTTGGCGAGGTTCCCAATCGAACCCCATAACTGAACCCTTCTTCTCTCTTCTCTCTCAGCCGGCGGCCTTCTCTCCGCCGGCTTTCTTTTTTTCACTCTTGTTCCTCCTTGCGATGAGGGGATTGCTCGAATCCCCACGACGAGTCGTGGTGGAATTGGCCCATAATATCGACCATTTGCGGTCCCATCGGAAGGCAAACCGGATGAGACTGCTTCAAATCACTCCCGTTCAACGCGAAAAATAGCTGGAAAACGTTTTCTGTTTTTCGGAGTGTCGCGGGTCTGCAAGGTTTACACTGGTCAATACAAACGTTATTGGCAGGGTTGCTACTCATACGAGGCAAGACCTGGATCGGTACGGGAATCGTACTGTTCCAGGTCTTTTTTTGTGTGAACCTAGCGTCAAGGAAGATGAAAGGTGAATCATGACGTCAATACAACGCTCCGCAACAATCGCCGGAACTCGAGAAGTTCACGAACCATTGGAAGCCAAGGAGGCCATCGAAACGGTTGAAGAGGCCGTGGGTCGCAACATCTCCACGCGATTCCCGCTCAACAGCGCGTTCATTTTCACATTCGGCGCACTGGGAGGCATGCTGTTCGGATTCGACACGGGCATCATTTCCGGCGCTTCGCCGCTGATCGAATCCGACTTCGGCCTGTCGGTCTCGCAGACCGGCTTCATCACCTCATCGGTGCTCATCGGCTCCTGCGTAGGAGCCCTGTCGATCGGCACGCTCTCCGATCGTTTCGGACGTAAGAAGCTGCTGATCCTCTCCGCCATCCTGTTCCTCATCGGTTCCGGCATGTGCGCCACCGCCACCGGATTCCTCATGATGGTTGCCGCACGCATCATCCTCGGCCTCGCCGTCGGCGCAGCCTCCGCGCTCACCCCTGCCTATCTGGCCGAACTTGCGCCGAAAGAGCGCCGTGGATCGCTCTCCACGCTCTTCCAGCTCATGATCACCTTCGGCATTCTTCTGGCCTATGCCTCCAATCTGGGCTTCCTTGGCCATAACATCGCAGGCGTCCGCGACTGGCGGTGGATGCTCGGCTCCGCACTCATCCCGGCCGCATTGCTGCTCATCGGCGGCATCCTGCTGCCGGAATCCCCGCGCTACCTTGTGAGCAAGGGCGATGAACGCAACGCCTTCAAGGTGCTCACGCTGATCCGTAAGGATGTTGACCAGACCCAAGTGCAGCTCGAACTCGACGAAATCAAAGAAGTCGCAGCGCAAGACACCAAAGGCGGTGTGCGTGAACTGTTCCGCATCGCACGTCCGGCGCTCATCGCCGCGGTCGGTATCATGCTCTTCCAGCAGCTTGTCGGCATCAACTCCGTGATCTACTTCCTGCCGCAGGTGTTCATCAAGGGCTTTGGATTCCCCGAGAATCACGCCATCTGGGTGTCGGTCGGCATCGGTGTGGTGAACTTCGCCGCCACCATCGTGGCCACGCTCATCATGGACAGGTTCCCGCGTAAGAAGCTGCTGGTCTTCGGCTCCGTGGTCATGACCGTCTCGCTTGCGGCGCTTGCCATCCTCAACTTCACCGGCGATGTATCCACTCTGGCCGTGCCGACCATGGTTCTGATTGCCGTCTATATCCTCGGCTTCGCGCTCTCCTGGGGTCCGATCGCCTGGGTGCTCATCGGTGAGATCTTCCCGCTCAGCGTGCGCGGCATCGGCAGCTCCTTCGGATCCGCCGCCAACTGGCTTGGCAATTTCGTGGTCTCCCAGTTCTTCCTCATGCTCCTTGCGGCCTTCGGCAACAATGTGGGCGGTCCGTTCGCGATCTTCGGCGTGTTCTCCGCATTGTCCATCCCGTTCGTGCTGCATTTCGTTCCCGAAACCAAGGGCAAGTCCCTCGAACGGATTGAAGAGGAGATGGTCCGCCGCTAAAAGACCGCCCATCATCCCCGGAGCCATTGCATACCGGGCAGATGTTCACGGGAAAGCCCGTGTGCGATCGTTGAGATTCAGCCGATCGTACACGGGCTTCATGATTGTTCAACCGACAGGAGCCATGCGCAAGTCGAGTGGTTCCCGTGATGAGGCGAATCCGCCGAAGCGCACTAGCAGCGGGAGTAGGAGAAGGCACGTAGCCGTTCGAAACACTCCACGCTTTCCCTGAGCCACGGCATGCCGATGACGAACACGTGGCCCAAGGTCTCATGGCGGCACGGCTTCGGATCGAACAGTTCGAAATCGGCTCCCTTGCGCGAGAGTGCCGCCGCCAATGCCAGATTGTCCGCTTCGAGAAAATCGTCGCCGCAGGTCACGATGAACAGTGGAGGCAGGTCCACATTGAACGCCAGACCCTCCGCAGTGAGGAACTTCGGATCGGCCGCCTCGAGCCCTTCGAAGAACTCAACGCCCAGCATCCGTTCCAGTCCGATGCGGCGATTTGGATCATAGCCTATGGTCAGTTTCGAGCCCATCGTTTCCAGCGAAGCCGAACTGTACGCACCGCACACCGGTGCGGCACCTGCGAATGTGATGCCGGAAGGTTCGTCAATGCCGAATGCGGCCGCCGCTTCGGCATTGTTCTCGATGGCGAGCGTGAGCAGCGTCAGTGCGCCGCCAGCCGAATCGCCCGTCAGGAACACGCCATTCGGATTGATCGGATAGTCGTCCAAATGAGCCCTGATCCAACGTAAGCCCGCTTCGATATCGGCAAGCTGTCCCTTGAGATCGGTCTGTGGCGCGGGCCGGTAATTCAATGAAAACACGGCGAAGCCCATGTCGGCCAGATGCACGTTGAAATTGCGGTTGAGCTCCTTGTACCCGTAGGTGAAGCCGCCGCCATGAATGTCGATGTACGCCGGCAGCGATTTGCCTCCGCGCAACACCGTGTCATGCGGTAGATACAGGTCGAGCAGATGCCCCCGGCATTGCCCGGTCTCCTTGTCGTAGCCGCCATCCGGCAGATACGGGATATCGGCGATCACATCAATGCTTTCCGGAGTGTGCCACAGTTCGGAGCGTGGAGTATCCACCGCAATCGCACTGAAACGCATGTCGAGAATGCCTCTGATGCGTTCCTCTGACAGATCTCCGAGATCGCCGTCGACTTCCGTCCAGCCTTCCGCATCCTTGAGCATGTCATCGGTCAAACCATATTTTTCCGCATATGCTGCACGTAGGTTCGTCGTCATTGCCGTCCTTTCGTTGACGTGGTGTCGGCGCCGTCATGGTTGCCATCGGCGCATCGCATCGGTTCGACGCCCATTATCGCGCAAGTCTCGGAGAAGCGCTTCGATGTGCGGTCTCTGACGTATTTCGCACATCGAAAATGTAACGGTAAAGGTATTGGAATCACTATGATTGCGACACGCCCAAATAAGAGGTGTTGCATTGAAAAACGGTTCGCATAGAATAAACTGCGTTTGCGAATCCGAACAGGGGTTTCGGCCGGCGGAGAGAGCCGGTGACGGGACGCTCGAAACACGACGGACGTGAATCGTTGCGGCAACGAATGGCCGCATAACCCAAACACAACCCAAGTACCAGCAAACAATCCGAAGGAACGCTACGTATGTACGTCGATCCGAATCGCAACCGACAGGCAGGCAACCTCACATGGATCCTGCCATACTGCAAACCCGACCTTCCGCGTGTGGCCGGCGCGGTGGTGCTGTTCTGCATCAACAACGTCATAGCCCTGATCATCCCGCTGCTGTCCGGCCTCATCGTAGACCGCGTCATCACACAAGGCCATGTGGACGAACTGACCCGACTATGCGTGATGATGATCGTCTTCACCGTCGTGCGAGTCGCCTCGCGCTACGGCTACCAGATGTGGATGGAACGTTTCGGACAGAACTCCGTATTCCGCCTGGTCAGCGACGAGTACGAGAAACTGCATGAGCTTGACTTCACGTATTTCAACCACACACGCACCGGCGACATCATGAGTCGCATGACCTCCGACACCGACGCGATCCGCCACGCCTTGAGCTGGGTGAGCTATCAGGTGCTTGACTGTGTGGTCATGTTCGTCGGCGCGCTCGCCATGATGTTCACCATCGATTGGCGGTTGGCGTTGGCGCTCGCCTGTGTCACGCCGTTCATCTTCATCCTCACGCGCGGCCTATCGTCGCACGCGCATCCGCTGTTCTTCGCCATCCGCAACTCGCTGGCCGAAATGAATTCGATGGTCGAAGAGAACATCGAGGGCAACCGAGTGGTCAAAGCGTTCGTACGCGAGCCGTATGAAACCGAAAAATTCGATAGGCACAACGATGACTACATGCGTCGCAACATGGACCTCGCCTATAACAGCCGCCGATACATGCCATGGCTCGATGGCCTGGGATTCTCGCTGCAGCTCATCACGCTCGGACTTGGCGGCTTCCTGGTCATCAAGGGTTACATGACCCTCGGCAACCTCGTCGCATTCAATTCGTATCTGTGGATGATCGACGGTCCGGTGCGCCAGTCCGGCTGGCTGATCAACGACTGGCAGCGTTTCAACGCCTCCTGCATCAAGATCCGCAAACTGCTCACCGCACAATCACGCATTCAGGAAAAGCCGGACGCCAAGGAAACCGTCAAACAGGCGGTGGCAATCGTCAATCAGGTCGGCAACGAGCCGGAAACCGGCATCGCGCAATCGGCGGCTCCGGACGATCCGGAACGTATCGGCGGTGACATCGAATTCCAGCACGTCAGCTTCGCTTTCCCCGACGATCCGGCTACGCCGATTCTCAAAGACATCGACTTCCATATTCCGGCCGGTGCGAAACTCGGCATTCTCGGCGAGACGGGCGCCGGCAAGTCCACGCTCGTCAATCTGATCTCCCGCTTCTACGATCCGACCGCAGGCCGCGTGCTCATCGACGGCATCGACGCACGCGACTGGCCGCTCGCCACCCTGCGCTCGCAGGTGTGCATCGTCGCGCAGGACACATTCCTGTTCTCCGACACCATCGGCGGCAACATCGGCTTCGGCGCTGGCGGACAACGCGAATATGACGAACGCTACATTCGCCGCATGGCCACCATCGCAGGCGCCGACAATTTCATCCGCAGTATGCCGGAAGGCTACGATACCGTCGTCGGCGAGCGTGGCGTCGGCTTGTCAGGTGGTCAGAAGCAACGGCTGAGCCTTGCGCGTGCGTTGGCTGACAATCCGTCGATCCTGATCATGGATGACACCACCAGCGCCGTTGACATGGAGACGGAAGCTGAGATTCAGCAGCATCTGCGTGAGATGGACGAGCGCAAGACCATCGTCACCATCGCGCATCGTATTTCGTCAATCAAGGATTCCGACCTGATTCTGGTGCTTGAGCATGGTCGCGTAGTGGAATGCGGCACGCACGAGGATCTGGTCGCCGCCCACGGGCGCTACTGGGAGATCTATCACAAACAGCTTGGCCTGCAAGCCGGTCGTTCGCAAGGCTTCGGAGAGTAAGGGAGGAGGAGCATCATGGCAAAACGCAACACATTTCGTGAAGACGAGGAGCTTGAGGAGCAGATCAATCTGCATGACATCCTTCGTATCGGCGTCTATCTGAAACCATATATGGCACGTGTGGCCCGCATCCTCGCCGTAGTCGTGATGATGAGCTGCATCGCCGTCGTCGTGCCGTATCTGACGAAAATCATGATCGACAGTGCGATTCCGGCCAAGAATCTCACGCTACTCGGTGGCCTGGCGGCACTGCTGGCGGTGCTGATCGTCATCTACGAACTGGGTCTGCGCTACCGGACCGTGGAAATCACGCGGGTCGGCCAGCTCATGCTCAAAGACATGCGCCGCGACATTTTCACGCATATCCAGACCCTGCCGTTCAGCTATTTCGATTCGCGGCCTCACGGCAAGATTCTGATCCGCGTGGTCAACTATGTGAACACGCTTTCGGATACGTTGAGCTCCGGTCTGATCAATGTGATCTCCGATGTGTTCACGTTCCTGATCACGTTGGTGGTCATGTTCGTGGTCGACTGGCGTCTTGCGCTGTTCAGCCTTGTGCTGTTCCCGTTCCTGATCGCATGGGTGCTGGTATTGCAGCATTTTCAGCGTCGTGCCTATCAGGTGCTGTCCAACAAGCAGAGCAATCTCAACGCATATATCCACGAGTCGATCGCCGGTGTGAAGACCACGCAGACCTTTGCGCAGGAAGCGGCGCAGTTCAAGACCTTCCAGGAGCAGCAGAACGATGTGCGTGCCTCGTGGATGAAGGCCGTGCACATCCAGTTCCTCATGTGGCCGGGCATCCAGACGATTTCCGTCATGACCATCGCGTTCATCTACTATGTGGGCGTTACCGGCTTCGGTGCGGTGAACGTCACCACGGGTGTGCTCATTGCGTTCGTCGGCTATGCGAACAACTTCTGGAACCCGGTGATCAGCATCGGCAACTTCTACAACCAGCTGATCACTTGTTCCGCCTATCTTGAGCGCATCTTCGAAACGCTCGACGTCCAGCCGGAGATTCGTAATGCGCCGGATGCCAAGGATCTGCCGCAGATCGAAGGTCGCGTCGACTTCAACGACGTGGTCTTCCGCTATGAACCGGACGGCCGTAACATCCTCAACCTGGTCGATCTGCATGTCGAGCCGGGGCGTACGATCGCGCTGGTCGGCCCGACCGGTGCCGGCAAAACCACGATCATCAACCTGCTGTCACGCTTCTATGATGTTGCGGAAGGTTCGGTTACGATTGACGGCTATGACGTGCGTGATGTGACGTTGGAGTCGCTGCGCCGCCAGATGGGTGTGATGTTGCAGGATACGTTCATCTTCTCCGGCAATGTGCGCGATAACATCCGCTATGGCAAGCTCGATGCGACCGATGCCGAGATCGAGGCGGCCGCCCGTGCGGTGCATGCGCACGAGTTCATCATGGATCTGCCCGATGGATATGACACGGTGGTGGAGGAGCGTGGTTCGACGTTGTCGGCGGGCCAGCGTCAGCTTATCGCGTTCGCGCGCGTACTACTCGCCGATCCGCGGATCCTGATCCTTGACGAGGCCACTTCGAATATCGATACGCGCACCGAGGAGGCGTTGCAGGCCGGTCTCAACCACCTGCTCAAGGGGCGTACGAGCTTCATCATCGCGCATCGCCTGTCTACCATCGAGAATGCGGACGAGATCTGCTATATCGACCACGGTCAGATTGTCGAGCACGGCAACCATGAGGAGCTGCTGGCTCGGAAGGGCGCGTATTACCGCCTCTATGAGTCGCAATACGCCATGATCAAGGTCTGAGCGGGGTAAATCCGCCAGCGATTGGAGGAATTCGGACGTCAGATGGCATCTTGGCGTCCTATTTCTTCCAGTCGCTGGATGTTTTGGGATGCTGATATCCCCCTGAGCGGGGTGATTCATCCAGCTACTGGGTGAATTTGTACGTTGCCGACGCATGCAGCGTCCCGTTTCTTCCAATGACTGGGTGAATTGGGACGCTGAAAGGCCTCCTAGCGGGGCAATCCTTCCAGTCACTGGAGGAATCACCCCATCGGCACCCCTCTGAGCGGGGTAAATTTGCCAGCCACTGGCGGAATCACCCCGCTGAAGGCCTCTCTGGCGGGGTGATTCCGCCAGCTACTGGGTGAATTCGACCGCTCAGCTCTCAGCCTTTATACCCATAGTCCGGAATGCCGGCCCAGCGCTCGCGTAGCCAATGCGCGGCCATCTTGGGCTGGCGGTCGCGCGTCAGAATGCCCTTGCGATTGCCTTCCACGCGAATGATGCCCTGGAACGTCGCGAAATCGGCGAAATTCCACAGCTGCTCCCCAATGAACCATGGCCGTTTATCGATTTCGGCGTTGATGCGCGCATAATAATCGCGTTGGAATTCCTCGCTGAACATTTCGCCATGCGTGCCATGAACGCCCTCGATGGTGTCGGCGCCATACTCGGTGAACATGACCGGTTTGCCAATGTTCTCCCAGAAGTCCAGTTCGATATTGAGCGCATGGCAGGCCGCATCAAGATCGCCGCTCAGGTTGTACCAGCCGTAGTAGCGGTTGATGCACACCACATCCATGGTTCGTTCGGTGATGTCGGTCGTGTAGTCGTTTTGGCAGCATACCAGTGTGACCGGCCTGTTCTGCGGGTCGCTGGCGTGCGCCAGCTCATACAGCGGACGAAAGTAGTCATACGCCTGCTGCGGACGTTCCCCGTCGCCATCCAATCCCGGTTCATTGGCGATCGACCACATCACTATGCACGGGTGGTTCTTGTCGCGTGCAATCATGTCTCGAATCGCCTCGCGATGCCGCTCCGCGACCAGCGGATTCGCGTACTGCAGCCAACTCATGCCCACTGCCGGCACCTCGTCGATGATTACGATGCCTTCGCGGTCGCACAGATCGTACATGCTTTCCGCATACGGATAGTGACTGGTTCGGAACGAGTTTGCGTGCAGCCAGTGAATCAGGGATACATCCTTGACGTTGAGTACGTCATCGGTGCCACGGCCGTGGAAGTAGCTGTCCTCATGCTTGCCGAATCCCTTGAAATAGAACGGTTTGCCGTTGATGAGGAATGTTGTGCCGCTCACTTCGACCGTGCGTATGCCGAATGTCTGCCGATATGTGTCGATGATGCGCGATGATGATTCCGCTCCGTCCTCCGGCAGCAGTTCCGCTACCGCGGTGTACAGATATGCCGCGCCAGGATTCCACAGTTTCGCATCGCGGATGGCGATTTCGCCGCTCGCCTTCGCCGTCCCGTCGCCGCTTCGCTCGATGTCGGCCGTAACGCCTGCCACGACGGTTCCTTCGCCGTCAAGGATGGAGATGCGTACCTGACGACCGTAGGTCGCTGCGCGCTGGATGTCCGATTCGGCCGATTCGGGCGGATCCGCATGATTGATTGCCGGATCGGACGGCTGGATCAGGGTGTTGGGGTCGGTCGGGTTGGAAGGAAAGTCTCCTCCGAACGTCACGTCATACGCGATCAGGGCGTTCGCCGCGGTGCATGCGTCTCCTGTGATGTGGTCAAGCCGTTCGGTCGTAATTGCGATATCCGCGATATACGCGTCGGCCGGCGTCGTATACAGTTCGACGTGGCGATTCAATCCGGCGAAATTGAAGAAATCGAAATTCGGCAGATTCTGCCGTCTCGCATGCTTTTTCGCCTCGGCCACCGCCGGAACGTTGGCATTGTCGGAGCCCATGAAGGCGGTTCCCGCATCATTGCCGACAGGTAATGTCGAGGACCCAATGCGGTTGTCGACGGCGACGGTCAGCAGATTCTCCCCGGCATGCAGTGCGGAGGTCACGTCGAATTCGAACGGCAGGAATCCGCCGAAATGCGAGCCAAGCAACTGACCGTTCAGGTACACGTCGGCCGCGTGTGTGGCCGCGTCGAACCGCAGCATCATGCGTTGTCCGGCGACCAGGCGCGAGGGTACGGCGAAGCTGCGCTGATAGACCACCCAACCGTAGTGCGCGCGCAGGTTCAGCTCGTCGTTCTGGTCATTGTAGGAGCCAGGTACGGCCATCGGCAACGGCTCGGGCAGGGGAGCGTCCGCCCATTCGGCGGGGTATGAGTCCTCCCCGGCCGTGCGGAAGTCCCATACGCCATCAAGTGGGAACACGATTCGGGAATCATTGGATTGTGGATACAGCACCGTATGCCTTCTTTCGTACTGTTTTTTGCGACTCGGAACGGATTGGTCGTCTGGGCGGCGCGTGCGCGATGAATGTCACATGCGCGGCAAGCGCCATCATGATGATGCGACGGTAACGTCCATATGTCAGGGCTATGCGTCTCACGCCGAGCCTTCCTACGATTCATCGGCCGTCATGGTTGCTTCTGTACGAGTCTTGGTGGTGAAGCCGGTGGTGGCCGTGCGTCCCATGGTGGATTCGCGTTTGAGCAGTTGGAAGCCTACGATAACGCGTTTCGGTATGGAATTGTTTCGTTCGGTGGCGTCTTGTTCGATCTGTTGCTGCATCATCGTCGCCGCGGTTTGCGCCATGCCGTCGAAATCCACGGCGATGGTGGACAGCGTCGGCGTGGTGTACGACCCGCAGCCCACGCCATCGAAACCGATCACCGCTACATCATCGGGCACGTTCACGCCGCATTCCGCGAGGCCGCGCATCACGCCGAGTGCCAGTTCGTCGTTCATGCAGCATAGTGCGTCGTATTGCATGCCGCTTGCGGCCAGTTTGTGTGCCACTTCGATGCCGGCCTCCACGCTCCAGTCGGATTGGATGTAGGCGTTGGCGGTGTTGAGTCCGTAAGCGCCGAGCGCCTGATAGGCGTAGGCGTAGCGGGTCTGCCTCAGAGTGACGGACAGCGAGTGTTCCGCTTCGGCGCTTTTCCCCAAGGTGCCGACGATGCCGATGGTTTTGCGTTCGCGTTCGGCCAGATGTTTGATCGCCGCATACATGCCTGTCTGGCTAGGCGTCTCGATGGAGTCATAGCACGCTTCCGGATCGGTGCTCATGTCGTCGAACATGAGCACCGACAGATCGCCGGCGGCGGATCGTATGTCTTTGCCGCTGTTATGCGTGGAGCAGATGAACAGGCCGTCGCAGGTGGATGGGTCGATCTGCCTGATCTGGTCGAGTTCCCGTTGGCTGTCGTACATGGAGACCTGTACGACCAGGCGTTTTTTATCCGCCGTGAGCACGTTGGACATGGCGTTCGCCATCTTCGCGTAGTACTGATTTTCCAGATCCGGCACGATCATGGTGAAGATGTCCGATTTGCCGGATCGCAGTGCACGTGCGGATAGATTGATGCGGTAGTTGAGCGTGTTGGCTGCCTCGAGCACCCGTTGCGTGGTGTCGGGCTTGACGATGTCTTTGCCTCGGAGCGCAGCTGAGGCCGTAGACATGGAGACTCCGGCCTTCCGCGCCACATCCTTCAATGTGACCATAGGATACCCCTTCTTGTGTGTGCTGCGCTGCAACTGCTGTATTGCTGTCATTCACTATAATGAGGATCCGGAAGAAAATCGAATCGTTGCGATTATTTTTTGCAATTTTTAAGATTGATAAATCGTTAATTCATGCGATATCTAGGGATTTCGCCTGCGTGTCGCGGGATTTGACAGTCGAAATTTATCGTTTCATAATCGAATCGTTGCGATTCTTCGAGGATGAGAGTCGCGGCGCGATGCGACAGGTCTTCGCTGGCAGGAATGTTAGCGTTACCATCGATCGGCCGATATGAAGCAAATGGTGCTCTTCATCGGATATATCAGGGAAAGGACTGAAATGACACGTAAGGGAACGGCAACCAAGGTCGGTGCCTCACTGTGTGCGCTCGCTATGCTGGGCTCGCTTGCGGCCTGTGGGAATGCCAAGGCTACCACGGACGCCAATGGCAAGCCGATCGTCACTATTCTGGTGGTGAAGAACTCCAATCAGACCAAGATGAGCGATATGAAGTGGGCCAAGGACCTTGAGGCCGATTGCGATTGCTCCATCCAGTGGAAGGAGGTCTCCGACGACCAGTGGGGACAGCAGAAGAACGCCTCCCTCGCCGCGGGCGAAATCTCCGATCTGAATATCCGCGCCTTCAACCCGGACGATGCCTCCCGCAACGCCTCCGCCTTCGAACAGCTGGGCAACGACCTCGACAAGCTGCCAAATGTCAAGGCGTTCTTCAAGGAACAGCCGACCGCCAAGAAATTCGTGACCGTCGACGGCAAGGTCACCGTATTGCCGTCCAGCCGTACCAAGGGCTTCCTTGCCTCCGGCCAGCATTTCATGATCAATAAGACCTGGCTCGACAAGCTCGGCCTCGAAGTGCCGAAGACCTGGGACGACCTGCGCAAGGTCATGGAGGCCTTCAAGACCCAGGATCCGAACGGCAATGGCGAAGCCGACGAAATCGCCTTCAACCCACGTGAACAGTCCACCGGCAAGATCGGCGACTGGTGGAGTCCGTGGCTGATGATGAACGCCACCGGCATCGCCACCCATTTCAACTCCGGCCCATCCCAGCAGGGCATCTACGTGAAGAACGGTAAGGTCGGCAACTGGATGCAGACCGAGCAGTTCCGCCAGGTCATCGAGTTTTACAATGAGATGATTCAGAATGGCTGGGCTCCGTCCGACTTCGTCACCGTGAAGGATGACAAGTACAATGCGCGCAACCAGTCCGACGGCAAAACCGCCAAGGTCGGCATGGTGTTCGGCTGGGATGAATCCGCCTTCGGCGCGTACGATTCCGAACTGGCCAAGCAGTATATCTCCATCCCGATTCCGTCGGCCGATGGCGTCTCCGCCTCCGACACCGTATGGGACGGCTCCCGCGATGCCAACCGCTACGAGGACTATCACATGGCGATGTCCGCCAGTGCGGCCAACAAGGACGCCTGCCTGAAAGTCATCGACCTGCTGTATTCCGAGAAATACTCCATCCAGCAGCTGTATGGTTCCATCGATGACGGCTATCTCGAGCAGACCGGCGAACATTCCTACAAGGTCACCGATAAGTTCCACGAGGCGCAGGATTCCTCCAAGGTCCCGGCATTCGAAGACCGTCTTGCTGGCTGGGTTTCGGACAGCGTCACCGTCGAAGGCGATCGCGGCATGGATCACGTCGCCGCGGCCGATGCCCCGTATGAGGAACAGTACGCCAACTACGACCACGAGAAAGATCTCATGCCGATTTACGTTCGTGTGAGCGAAGCCGATCAGAACACCGTGGCCAACAACAACACCGCGCTGTTCAACTACGCGATTCCAGTCGTGTCCAAGTGGGTCGCCCAAGGCGGCGCCGAGGATGACTCCCAGTGGAACACCTTCCAGGAGAACCTCAAGAAGTACAACATCGAACAGAACACCGAGATCTGGCAGAAGGCGTACGACAAGTACGTCAAGTAAGTCAGACGATTCCGACGGTGGGGCGGAATCGTCCCGCCCCACCGGTTCGCACCACAGATGAAAAAGGAGCATAAACGGTGTCCAGAAAAGCAGTCTCCGTCGTCGATGAGAACGGCGTGGTCGACAACAACGCGGTACGCAGGTCATGGCCGTTCTTCAAGCGGCTGGGCTGGCATTTCAAGCACTATTGGCAGAATTGGCTGATGATTCTGCCGGCGATGATTTTCGTGGGCCTGTTCGCGTATGTGCCGATGTATGGCATCCAGCTGGCCTTCCGTGATTTCGTGCCGTCCAAGGGCCTGACTGGTGGTGCGTTCGTCGGATTCAAATATTTCGTCCAATTCTTCACCTCGCCGATGTTCGCATCGACGATGATCAACACCTTCAAGATCAGCCTTGGAACGCTGGTGCTGGGCTTCCTCGCCCCAATCGTCCTGGCCCTGCTGATCAACCAGATCGATTCGCAGAAGATCAAGGGTTTCGTGCAGACCATCACTTACATGCCGCACTTCATCTCCACCGTGGTGATCGTGGCCATGCTCAATATCTTCCTGACGCCGCAAACCGGTCTGATCGGCCGGTTCCTCGGCTCGCAGAGCGTGCTTGACAACGCTGACGCGATCGCCCCGATCTACTGGATTTCCGAAGTCTGGCAGCACGTCGGCTGGAATGCCATCATCTACCTGGCGGCCCTTTCGTCCGTGGACCTGAGCCTGTACGAGGCCGCCAAGATGGACGGTGCCGGCCGCCTGCAGCTCATCCGCTACGTCGATCTGCCGACCATCATGCCGACCTGCGTGATCCTGCTCATCATGAACATGGGCTCCGTGCTCAACGTCGGTTTCGAAAAAGTCTGGCTGATGCAGAACGCCATGAACATGCCGGGTTCCGAAGTCATCTCCACCTACACCTACAAAATCGGCATCCAATCGTTCCAGTTCAGCTACGGTACCGCCATCGGCCTGTTCAATACCGTCATCAACTTCGCCTTCCTGATCATCGCCAATTGGATTTCGAAGCGCGTATCCGATACGAGCATCTTCTGATCTCGCGGGAATCGCAAGGAGGAATACAACATGACTAACACAAGCGTTTCCCCATCCGTCGCGCCGAAGACCAGCGTGGACGAGATTCCGTGGAACAAGCATATGAGCCAACAGCGCAGCATCTCCGACTGGATCGTCGACATCATCATTTGGGTGCTCATCGTGGCGATCGTGGCCGTGGTCATCTATCCGATCTGGTTCATCGTCGTGGCCTCGTTCTCCGACCAGACCCAGGTTTCCGCGGGCAACGTCACCGTGTGGCCCAAAGGCTTCACCGTGGCCGGCTATATCCGCGTGTTCCAGGATTCCCGCATCTGGACCGGCTACACCAACACCATTCTGTACACCGTGTTCGGCACCGCGTTGAACCTGATCGTCACGCTTCCGGCCGCCTTCGGTTTGTCGCGCGTTGAATTCAAACCCCGCCGCGTAATCCTGTTCCTGTTCACGTTCACCATGTACTTCGCAGGCGGCCTGGTGCCGAACTACCTGCTGTTCAAGGCCCTCGGCCTGCTCGACAATCCGCTTGTGTTCATTCTGCCGGGCGCGGTGAGCGTATGGAATCTGATCATCGCACGCTCGTTCTTCGAAACCTCCATCCCTGAGGACCTGCATGATGCCGCGCAGATCGACGGTCTGAGCCTGTTCGGTTATTTCATGAAGATCGTGCTGCCGCTCAGTTCCGCCATCATCGCGGTAATCGGCCTGTACTACTTCGTGGGGCACTGGAACGACTACTTCACCGGCCTCATCTACATTCGCGAAAGCGGACTGCAGCCACTGCAGAACGTGCTGCGTGACATCCTGCTCGCCAACCAGACCAACCAGCTCGGCTCAGGCTCCGGTGGCCAGAACGTGATGCAACAGCAGCAGCTCGCCGATCAGATCAAGTACGGCGTGATCATCGTCTCCACCTTGCCTCTGCTGGTCATCTATCCGTTCCTGCAGAAGTACTTCAACAAGGGCGTCATGATCGGAGCGGTCAAGGGCTGAGCCATAGGCACGCCTGACGGAAACGGCCCGCGTGCTTCTCTGCCCTGCCACACGGGCCGTTTCATACAAGCGGTTGGCCTGTCAGCCGCCTCATCCATCACGTTCGGAGAACCATGTACGACGATTATCCGCTGAGCATGCATGACTTCAGCCTTCATGACCCGTTTATGCTCGCCGATAGGCGCACGGGCCTGTACTACCTCTACAACGCCAACTATTTCCAATACCGTTCCGCCGAACACGGTTTCGGCAAGTCCGTGGTGTTGTATACCAGCCCGGATTTGAAGCATTTCAGCGAACCTGTCTCGGTGTTCGACGTGATCGACCGGCCGGTAGGGGCCTGGTATGACGATTGTGATTCGCCATGGGCCCCGGAAGTGCACGAATGGCAGGGTCGATACTGGATGTTCGTGACCCTGCACGCCCGTCGCGACAAGCCGGTCCGCCCGGAGGCCGGCCCTGACTGGTACCGCCGCGACCGTACCGTCGGCGAGAAGCGGGGCGTGTTCGTGCTGGTCGCCGACACTCCCGCCGGCCCGTTCGTGCCCGTTCATCCACAATCGCCGACCACCCCGACCGGGACCATGGCGTTGGATGGCACGCTGGCCGTTGACTCCGACGGTTCACCGTGGATGATCTACGCGCACGAATGGGTGCAGTTGTTCGACGGCACGATGGAAGCCATTCGATTGGATGCGTCCGACCTGTCCGTAGGCCGATCGGAGCCGTCGCACCTGTGGGCCGCCAGCGAAGGCGTCTGGCATGAGTCCGATGGCGATGCTCCGCAAGGCGGGTGGCATGGCGATTTCGATTCCGATCGTGCCTTACGGCTGATCGCCGAAGGCTCCGGCGGATACGTGACGGACGGCCCGTACGCCATCCGTACGCCGTCCGGCGCGCTTGTCTGCCTATGGACCTCGTATAGCAAAGGTCAATACATTCTGGCTCAGGCCATCAGCGAATCCGGAAGGGTGCTCGGTCCATGGAAGCAGCTCGCCCCGCTGGATTACCGCGATGCCGGTCATGCCATGGTGTTCCGCGCTTTTGACGGACAGTCGATGCTGCTCATGCACACCAATATGACGAGAAAGGATTCAAACGGCCGCGAACTCGTCTCGCACGGCATCATCTACAACGTCGAAGCGACTGACGGGGGAATGATGCTCGGTCCGCACCGCAGGGACATCGACGGCATCGACAACCCCGACAACGATATCTGATTCCCATTTCCGCCACACCAAGAAAGAACAATCCATCATGGCAACAATGCAAGGCGTCCAGCTGTTCACGGATACCGACGGCAACGTCGCGCAACTGCATGGCATCGGCGTGCAACGGTTCGGCGACCGCTGGTATGCGTATGGCGAAATCAAGAACGACGGCAATCTTTTTCAGGGCGTCGCCTGTTATTCCACCACGAATTTCGTGGAGTGGAGGAATGAGGGCACGGTGCTGGAAGTCGGCGAGGAGGGGACGATCACCGGACCGGGGCGCATCATCGAACGGCCGAAGGTCATGCGCTGCCCCGAAACCGGCACATATGTGATGTACCTGCACGTCGACGGAGAAAACGACTACACGTATGCGCATATCGGCACTGCGGTCGCCGACTTGCCGACCGGCCCGTTCGCATTCCTGAGCGCACTGCAGTTCCGTGGCTACGAATCACGTGACATCGGCGTCTTCCAGGACGAGGACGGTACCGGTTACATCATCAGCGAGGACCGTCCGCACGGCACTCATATCTACCGTCTTTCCGACGATTACCTGGCAATCGTCGAAGACGTGATCTGCCTGCGTGGCACCGATTACTGGGCCGGTTACGAAAGTCCGATCCTCATCAAAAAAGATGGAGTCTACTACTGGTTCGGCTCGCAACTGACCGGCTGGGACTGCAACGACAACATGGTCGCCACAGCCACCAACCTGCACGGCCCCTGGAGCGATTTCAGGCCATTCACGCCGGAGGGATCGCATACCTATCAGTCCCAGTGCGACGTCATCGTGCCGCTCGACGGCGATGATCAGTGGCACGCAAGCCGTTTTCTGTATGTCGGCGACCGCTGGAATCCGGACGATTTGGGCAATTCCGAGTTGGTCACCCTGCCAATTGCCATCCATGAGCGCCACGCCGCGCTCACATGGCATGATTCATGGGACAACGGCCTCTAGTCGCCGCCGTTCCCGAGGCGGATTCATGCCGGCAACGCTCCCATCTTCTCCTGGTGCCGGAATGAATTCTCCATCTTTACGCACGTCGTGCAGTTGGGATGGTATATGGTTATAACGATAGAAATATTGGGATTTCAACGAAACTGCGATACAACGAGGTAGTGCCATGAAACGATTCGCCGTTGGCTACGAATTCCTCTGCCGCATCATCATGATGATCGTCGTCGTCAACGTCGCCTTCGTGGCGCATACGCTGCTCGGCCTGATCGTCGGAGGCCTGTTCCCCTCCGTCGCCGCATCGTATGCCACCTTCCGCTCTTGGCTGCTTGACGTCGACGACCGCTCATGGACGGTCAAACGTACCTGGAGCACCTTCCATCAGGCATGGCTGGAGGAGCTTGGCTCCGCCAACCTGTTCGGATGGCCGCAATTGCTCATCTGGACGCTCCTCATCTGGGAATACTGGTTCGTGCAGCACAACGACCTAGGCACCGTGGGATTCGCGATTTCCGGCGCACTGCTGGTCATCAACCTGATCTATGGCCTGTTCGCATTCCTCAGCTGGGCCGTGCACGTCAATTTCGACGAGAAGGCGCCATGGGTGGTACGCACTTCGCTGTCGATGGTAATCGCTCGACCGCTCTGCAGTCTCATGGTGCTGCTGCTTTTCCTCATCACCGTCTGGGCATACTACATGTGGCCCGGCCTGATGATGGTATTCGGTGTGGCCGTGCCCATCTTCGCCACCATGATGGCCGTCTACTCGTGGGGCCGACTGCCCGGCATGGACGTACATGTGCTCGAACCCATCGGACAAGACCAGAACGCCGGCCCTGCCGGTACGACAACCCCCGCACGGAAGGACAATCTCTCGTGACCGACATCCATAACCGCCACAGCCATCCAATCGCGCTGCGCGACGCCACCGTCACCGACCCGTTCTGGGCCGCCGAGCAGGAGCTCGTACGCACCGCGGTGATTCCATATCAGTGGAATGCGTTGAACGACAACGTTCCCGGTGCCGCCCCCAGCTACTGCATGCACAACTTCAAGGCCGCGGCCGCGCAGAATGCCGAGCATCACGAGCAGGGCAAGGCCTTCGTGCCGCCGAAATACACCTTCCGAGGCTTCGAGGCGCTGCCGGAAGACCCGGCCAATCCCGACCCGGACAAATTCTATGGATTCGTGTTCCAAGACACCGACTTCTCCAAGTGGATCGAAGCGGTCGGCTACTCGCTGACCCATCATCCCGACGCCGAACTCGAGGCCACAGCCGACGCGGCCATCGACATCGTGTGCGCGGCGCAGCTGGACAACGGCTACCTTGACACCTACTACATTCTCAACGGCATGGACCGCCACTTCACCAATCTGAAGGACCATCACGAACTGTACTGTTTCGGGCATCTGGTCGAAGGTGCGGTCGCCTACTACGAGGCCACGGGCAAACGCAAGCTACTTGATGCGGCCTGCCGTTTCGCCGATTACATCGATTCCCGATTCGGTACGGAAGAAGGCAGGCTGCACGGCTATCCGGGCCATGAGATCGCCGAGATGGCGCTGGTGAAGCTGGCTGCGGTAACCGGCGAGACCCGTTACGCCGGCCTGGCCGAATACTTCGTACGGCAGCGTGGCCAGCAACCACTGTACTTTGCACTCGAAGATCGCCGCCGTGCCGAAGAGGACGGTCGCAACTACGAGCCACGTGAACAGAACTACGCCTACTATCAAGCCGACAAGCCGGTCACGGAACAAACGGAGGCGCTCGGTCATGCCGTGCGCGCCGCCTACTTCTACTCAGGCGTGGCCGACGTGGCGAGAATCACCGGGGAAGCAACACTGCTGGAATCCTGCGAGACGCTCTGGCGCAACATCGTCGACAGGAAACTGTATATCACCGGCGGCATCGGTGCCACGCATATGGGCGAGGCGTTCTCCTTCGACTACGATCTGCCGAACGACACCGCCTACTCGGAAAGCTGCGCGGCCATCGCACTCGCGTTCTTTGCGCGCCGTATGCTTGAGATTCAGCCGAAATCCGAATATGCGGACGTCATGGAATCGGCCTTGTACAACACCACGCTGGCCGGCATGGCGCTCGATGGCAAAAGCTTCTTCTATGTGAATCCGTTGGAGGTCGTGCCCGAAGCCTGCCATCGCGACGAACGCAAGTTCCACGTCAAGCCGGTACGTCAGAAGTGGTTCGGCTGCGCGTGCTGCCCGCCGAACATCGCCCGCATGGTCGAAAGCGTGCAACAGTACGCCTACACGGTGGCCGACGATGCCTCCACGCTGTATGTGCACCTGTATATGGGTGGCGTGGTGTCCGCGAAACTCGGCGGTTCCGATGTCTCCCTTGAAGTGCGGGCCGGTATGCCGTGGAATGGCGCCGGCGCCATCACCGTGACCCTTCCTTCCTCCGATGAGGGGCAGGTTCCGGAGTCCTTTGCCTTGGCCCTTCGCCTGCCTGCCTGGGCCGGTGGCGAGTCGGCCGCCGACTCCATCCATGCCGCGGGTGAGAAGGATTCTCGCATCACACGCACCATCCGTGACGGCTACCTCTACCTCACCGGTACTTGGCGTGACGGTGACGTCATCGATTTCGACTTCCCCATGCCGGTCAGGATGATTGCGGCCAATCCTCTCGTACGCGAAGACGCAGGCAAGGTCGCCTTCATCCGCGGCCCGCTGGCCTACTGCGCGGAAGGCACCGACAATGGTGACAATCTGCATCTGCTACATGCTGATGCCGAGACGATCGCCGCCGATCCGGACGCCGTCAAAGTCAACGAAATCACCTTCCATGCGCAGGCCGCCGCACAGGACGAACGAGGCTTGGGCGAAGTGGAACCGGTCGATCTGCCGATGGTCACGCTGACCATTCCCGCTTGGCGGGAGTCCTCGCAGGGCGCCTCCGACAAGTCGCTGTACGCACTGTGGCAGCCGGCACAACGTCAACCGACGGAAGTCACGCTGATCCCGTATTTCGCATGGGCCAATCGTGGCGAAACCGAGATGGCGGTGTTCCTGCGCAGCTGACGTTTGACGGCCAACATCCCGTTGGACGGCATACGGAATTCTGCGGGCAGTCCATACCCCCAGCGAAAACGAAAGGCGATGGTGTAGACTGCCCGCAGAATGCGTAAATGGCAGTGATGAAAACGAGGATCAATATGGCCGATGGACGGCATGATGATGACTATGCACTTTCCGACGAGCAGAAGGCGGCCGTAGCCGAGCTTTCCCGATCCAACGTGTACGCGAAGCAGTCGAAATGGAAGACGCTACATGAGTTGCCGATGGCTGAAAAATGGCCGTATTTCAAGGAAAACTTTCTTTCCTATGCCGTCATCATCGCCGTTGTGGTCGTCATCGTCGCCGCGTTCGGCGTTTCCTACCTCACCAAGGGGCCACGCGCCGAACTGAGCGTCGAAGGCATCAATATGGACGGGTACGCCGACCAGCTCGACCGGCTCGGCTCCGACTTCGTCAAGGCGGAGAAGATCTCCGACAGCCGGCTGGTGCAAATGGACACGTCCATCTCCCTCGGTGATTCCGAAAATGCGCAGGACGGTTCCGCACGTCTGCTCGCCATGGTCTCCGCCGGGCAGATCAACATGATCGTCACCGATGCCGATACGTTCGCGGAAGTCAATAATCGAGGTGACATTACCAAGCCGGCGGAGATAATGGGCGAGGCGCAACTGGAACGGATCAGGGATTCGCTGGTCGATGCCAAGGGCAATCCGGTTACGGATGTGAAGAAGGCCGTAGGGTTTGACCTGTCCAAGTCGAAGGTGTGGAAGTCCGTCAAAGGATTGCCGCAGCAGCAGATGATCCTCGGATTCAGCAACGTCACCAAGAGCAAGGAGATGCCGGTCAGATTCGTCGAATATCTGCGATTCGAGTAGCGTTCGGCTTGGTTGGCCGTGCCGCGGCAGCCTTTTCCGCTCTGATCGTCATGCTGTCGGGCTGAAGAGAGGCTGACGCCTGGGCCCCGGACCGGG
>OBUW01000371.1_pt1 | contig 26739 bp, 13 predicted proteins | sample 1475761 | NCBI WGS metagenome assembly OBUW01 (sample SAMEA2579908, study PRJEB22360) | human gut metagenome | biome: human gut; feature: human-associated habitat; material: faeces | place: Denmark | collected 2008/2010
TCTCTTTATTTTTTTTTTCTTTACTTCATTTAACTTATTCTGCTTCTTGGTTTTTGTCGCCTTTGTAAATTTTTACCTGACTAAGGCAATGAGAAATTGGGAACAAAACCAAACAAACAAAACACAAGTATACTAATCATGTCACAAAACACTTTTAGCCATATGCATATCACTTCTATTGCCCATTAATTCCCATTTTCTAAAAAAAGTAGTTTCAGTTTAAAAATAAAAAACCAAGTGATAAAATCCTTAGGCTGCATAATTGTTGAATTTGGTTATATTTTTTATTTCTGTTTAAAAACTTAACCACAAGACACAAAAACCCTACCCGAAAGTGTTTTTAAATGTGAAAGGTCTAAAAAGTGGTTTGTAGTATATGCACAGCTTTAAATTTGAATTCAAAATTTGCAGAGGGTGGTTAGAATAGAAAAAAAAAACCTCCCTCATTCCATAAACACTAGAGTTAGACAGCAAATCCTTGGACTTTTTGTCCATTCCATTTCTCTTGCTATTATTGTCGGTTTTCTATTTTTATCAATGAGCCAATTAAATCATACGTCTGGTGAAAAAAAAAAAGGTATTGTTAGTATACTAATACCGACAATCTACATTTTTATACATTATAACCATGCGTTCACCCAATAAAGACAAAACACATTGAGGTATACAAATGGTTCCCACAATAAGGAAAATCAAAAAAAAAAACGTTTTGCTCAAATCTAATAAATATAATGAAATTTCAATTAATTAACAAAGTTATTTAGACGACCAAGTATATCGCCTGATTGTTAAAGCTATTAAAATTTGTTTGGTAGTGTAAAACAGATAAAAACATCCTATTGTACCTTAAAGGAACAACAGAAGAAGAAGAGTCTTGAAGAACCAGTGAAATACTTCGTGCGATTACCAAAAAAAAATTACTTACGAACTGGATACCATTTGTTGTGTAAGTTCTCTCTAATAACTACCCATAACCGTGTTCCAGTTAGGAGAACTCAAAAATGAGTTTTGCAATTTCTGGGCAGATTGCTGCATATTCGCGGGCTGCAAACTGTTATTTTTTAATTATTTTTTTATTTGTGTAATTAAGGTATTCCATGCGCTCATGTGCAATACCTAAATGCACATTTCCCAAATAATATCAGCAATTTATTTTTATGACAGGTCAAGTGTGTAGTAGTAGTAGTATTACTACTACCACTTTCGTCCTTTTTATTCCTGTATATGGTAATTCAGTCATTTATTAGTTCAAAATTAGTTTTAATCAAGTTCTTTTGTCAGTATATATAAAAGTGTATTAACTATAGTTATACTCATGTGAATATTAAACCCCTATATTTGATCAGCTGGGCAAATAGATGTATTCTGACTACTAGGAAAAAAAAAAGAAAGAAATTGTTGATGTAAGTGCTGTCATTTCTTGGTAAAAAAAAGAAATCTTTTGTGTCCAAAATTGCGTCACTCTGATCAGCACAATTCCGTAATCAACGAAATAAGCAATCATTGAGCAAACACAAGGTTTTTGGTGAAACTGGATATTGGGTTATCACTAAAATCTGCAGAACCAAATTTTGTATTTTCTAATTTCTTTTTTTTACTGGATTTTACAAATTTCCTGATAATTATGCTTTGGCCATGCATGTTTTCAACTACACATATGTGACTCATTGCTAACCAAATTTCCGGGGATGATTCATGAGTAAAGAAATGGAACACAAGTTTTCGGCGTAAAGGAATCACGAACAATTGACTTCTGCACACGACTCAACGTTGAGACCATTGTTTCTTGTTTTGTTCTTTCGTCTTCCAGTTGTGATTCATCCTTCTGTATTTCTTCTTTTGTGTGAAAAATACTTTGATGGTGACATTCTACATTGTTTTATTAATTCCAATTAATGAAGTTGATGAATGAAATTAGATATCAAATAGTCATCTTGACATCCATTTTACGGAGGAGCTTTTGTGGTGTTTTTTTTTTCTCGGACTCTTGTTTTGACAGAGTTAAACTTCAGTCAGCCTTTAGTGGATTTAGTTTTTCTATTGTAGCTAGATAAACAATACCAGTCTATACTGATTGGTGTTAGTTCAAACTAGGCCACATCATTGTATAAACCAATAGCAAACTCAGTCATTTTGCGCTTTATTATCTATGGATTGAACGTAGATGAAATTCTTACAACAACAGAACTTCAAGTGAAATTACGTGCAGTTTGGTCTTGGCCAGTTTACATTGTTTCCCAACGAATATAATTGTACTGTTTCTGTTTTTTTTAAAAAGTATTATGCAGCTTAATCCTAGCATTGTAATGAATTCGCGGGCATACGGGTAAATAACAATGCTATTTCTCGGGGATGGTTCTGTGTACTTTAACAAGAAATAAACTTGAAAATAATAGTTTCTTTTTTTTTTTTGAATTAACCGTTAATTCTGGGGTGAATTGAGTTTCCCTTTCAAATATAATGAAAGAGAAAATTAAATAAAGTCATCACATGTAATGCATTATCTGATTTCATCTTAAAAATTTAACTCCTATTTGAAAGCAACCAAAAGTGTTGCAAAATTTTTAATTACAATCGCCAGGCTGCATTCAGATCGAAAACAAATGCTATCTTCGATCTTAGTTGTCAAGATGATGATGTTCACACCTTGGGGTCAACATTCTTTACTCTAACTTTTCTATCAATCTACTTAAAATTGCACAAGATACCGCACAACGTCAGACCAGTTTGATAAGGATTATATCATATTGTTCTTCTGATTCAATTTGGTCAAAACGTGTTCTAATTCAGTTTTATCTGAAATACAAAAATATTCTAAACATTCCCTATCCTGGCTAGCTGGTCTACATTGTTTGTTAAAAACAATATGTTTGTAACTTCTAGAGTTTGATGTTTTCGGAGTTCCGTGAGATTTAGGGACCCAATAGATATTGTTGTTGATACCTGTCATTTGTTAACGGTCATAATGTAGTACAAAAAAATAAACCATATGATGAGGTAATACTTTTAAAAACAAAAATTCAAACTGAGTTTCTACTTTGTGTCATAGGTTTTCCTAAATTGAGTCTCTTGGCTTCTGCTTCTTTGTCATTACATCCAGTATGGTTACGGTTCTTGTAATTATACAATACTGGATTCAATTCAGAAAGAGGCGGTTCTGAACATGCATAATGCTCATCAAGAGAACGGTAAATGCAGAAAAAAAAAGCAACAAATACGAATACATATACATATACATACATTGGCATCCTTCAGTGCTTGCTTTTCAAGGTTGAGATATTTTTGGTCTTAAAATTTAGTCACAACTAAGAGTAAATGTTGTAGAGAAAGTAGAATTGGTAGTAGTCAAATTTAAAACTTGTTGATTGTAAATCATTAGGTTGGTTGGTTGTGTACATCACTAGAAAGTGGCATGCAGACACATTTTGCGCGTAATCTTGTCTCAGACATTTTGAACAGCAACTTTATTTTATTTGCGCTCTGTTGTTTTTAATGCATGACTCACAGTCAATTCTCGTTTTATGTATAACTAAGTATGATTGTAGTCATGCAAAAACCGAAGAACTCCAAGTTTGGACTATGTAGTTACTAGTGGTTTGGTCAAACTAAATTTGCTCTAGTGTTACACCAAATCAATGGTTCTTTCTCGCAGCCTTGACTGTCCTAAAAGACGTAGCTCTAAAATTATATCTATTGCTTGGTTCTTAACGTAGAGGACGCAGACGTATACTTTCTCTTTCAACTCTGACGTAATGTGACCTTTTAGTTGTTTTCAAAACCATTACTACTACTACTATTGGTAATGAGAACATTGTTTGAGTCACTCTCCTATTGGTAGTAAATCTTACACAAGAACTCACAGGTACTCGCTAAGAATTAACTTTTTTAGATTTAGACACAAGAAAAAATACCTAACCTGTTCAACAAAACCAAACCATTAATCAATGGGTTCAGTTGGTCACTTTCTTTTTCTTTTCCACGGCTATATACGTGAAAGGGCACGGCGTTTACAATTATAAACACGTATATGTAATTACTCCAAAATATTTCTGAACTCACTTCAACTGTTACTTGATCCTTATATGCATGTTATAAATTAACCAAGAAGTAAGAAATCAATATATTTATTAGGAAACTAACAAGAACATAATCGAAAAAAAGATTGATCACCTAGTTGTTTTAAGAATATCAAATGCTTATCAAGAACAATAACGAAGCATTCGGATGCAACTAATCACCTCGTAGAGCTACAACGTTCAAAACAAGCTTATGGTTTGTAGTCAAATGCACAATCAACCGTTGGTGATGTTGAAAAGAAATTATGAACTTCTGAAAACCCAAGAAAAATTCGTACAATGTCAAGAAAAAGCGTCTTCAGATTGAAACGCCTTCGTTAAAGTCATCAATAAAAAAAAATACAAAGAAATTTTCAGCCTCTGGCTACCATTGTTGTGATAATGCTGATGTAAATGGTACCAATCATCAAGGTAGCTTATACTTGCCAATATTACTCAATTTGGTTTGTTGGTGGATTTCACATTTCTTTTTTTTCTTCTAATATCAGTTTTGTGCCAATTTCAAATACGATCATCAACTTCAAGCCTACCACCAAAGCCACTGTAAATGTTTGAAGAATATCTATCGTGGTCACTTGGTACTTAACCAACCCAAGAAAAATAAAAGATGCAACAAAAACAAGAATTCCCAATATTAACAACACGAAAGCAACTTGAAATGTTGAAATTGATGCAAAATTTTTTATTTTTTTTTGTAAATTTTGCTGCCAATTCTAAAACAAATTTAGACTCTTTACGAAGTGAAACAGACTATGCTACCAACTTACTTATCATTGTTGTTACATTTTTTTATAGAAAGTACTACTACAACTACCTCTTCTGATATTTCACAAAACTCACTCTATCCAGGTCATCAATGAAAGGTCTAAACCATAACTGTTAACAATTATATGAGTCTATACCTCCACAATTTCAAATGCCAACAAAAAAGCCGCCTCTACCCTCCCTTCTTTTTTGTGGTTTTAAGAGTAATTCAACTCACTCCTTCCAATCATGCAATATACCAGAGTTTTGAAAATGATAATTCCATGATCAGCCCAACAATAAAGCCCTTAAACCTTCTATTTTCATTCATCCCCATAAAAAATAACAGTGAACAAAATTTCTTGTTAGTTGTTCCCAAAGATAACACTGTGGCCCTACAATCAAACATTTTGTACTACCCGAGGTAAATAAACACGTTGTAAAATGTAACCACTGGTATATTTTTAAATCCTGTATATACTGAAATAATAAACAACAACACTTACGAGAAGAAAAGAAAAGTAGTTTGGTTCGGCGAAGTCACTCAACCATCAAAGCCCGTTTATATCATTACATCCTTTTAAAAAATAAAGTAAAATAGAATAAAATGCAAAGTTTATTTCCTTTGGTCTTTTGTCATCAGACAATGTTGATGGTTTGTTCATGGCATGATGATTATGAGTTCTTCCATTTCACTTTCCTAAAATGGAAACTGGAACGCATATAATTCTCCTAGTCTTGCAAAAATTTCTCTAACTCTTTTTGATTTTGAACAGATTCAATCTCATCATCGTCAATTTCACTGAGATCGTTCTCTTCCAAAATTGTACGATAATCAACAAGTTTCAAATCGGTATTTGTTCCAGCTGATCTAACATTGGGAAACGAAAGCGAGCTCTTTTGGTTCCCATCGTTTATAACATCCTTTTCAAATACTTGTAACGACGGTAATTCTTTACGAAATCCTGCAATCCAGTTTTTCATTTTTTTATACACAGCACTGCTAGGCTTGTTCTCTTGGAATATGTATTCTCGCAAATTTTCGACATCCTGCTCGAGCTGATCTATCGATTGGTACCCATATTGTGAATTCTTTCCCGAAATAGAATTTAAAGAAATAACAGCATCTGATTTGGGTTTGTAAGTTCGTAAAGTTTCATTGGAATCAAATTTATTATTTAGACGCATTATTGTCAACTCAATAAGTTGTTTCAAAGGAAAGTATACCAGATCAACAACATCAAAACTCACCAGATTTATTTCATGATTTGCTTCTTGTTCGTCTGTTAACATTTCACCCATAGAAATTAGTCTATCAATATCACTTACCAACGATTCAGCAAATTCTATTTTCTTTGTCAGTTCACAAGCATTGTTATTTTCAAGAGAGTTAGAATCATATAATATTGAGCTTGTTGCTATCAAATTATTGTTTTTGCGAATCAAAGATGCCCCTCGTTTCAGTTTCCTCTTCAAACACCAATATCGACACACTTCATCGGCAATTGACCTTAAATCTTGCAAAATCTCCATCTTGGTTCGATTGGGCAAAACCTTCAAATGCAATACCTCGTTCGTCGATTCCTCAGGTAAACTTATTTGATTTTCCACTTTCAACTGATATAGTATCTGGACTAGAACGTCGCTAAATAATTTAGGGGCAATTGGTGTGTTAGCTTCCGTGTTCCATTTGAAGATATTCAATTTATTTGCAGTTTCTCTATCTTTGCTCAATCGTGCATTCTCCTCATTCAATAACTTTGTATCGCGATAATACAACCTAGTTCTTCTTATACCATCTAGCACTTTGGTTTCATCAAACTCAGCGGGACTGTGTCTCTCACAGTACGACTTTAATGTCAATTTATTGCTTATTGCGCCTTTGATACCCTGCGTCATACTCATATACAACCCAGCACGTTTGGCACAAGTTACATGGTATGCTTGGAAACAACTTCGGTTACAACACTGAATACAAGCACCCACTCTCTGCTTGCATATATAGCAAGTCAATTTCCATCGGCTTTTTGGTATTCCTTCCATCCCTTCAATGGGTTCCATATAAATCGGATTGGCAAAATATAATTCATTAATCCACAATCCACAAATTACATGACTCCATAAGCTGTTATCCAATTGTTTGAACGCACCAGTCGTACTTGGACAAAATACACATTCTGTTGTTCGGTTTTTATTAATCATACATTTCCGACATAACCACTGACCTTCAGGAATAAATGCAACCCCATAACATTCCTGGTGCACTGCAATGTCACACCCATCACAAAAAACAATGGCATTGGCATTATCACAATCACTATCATTACAAATAGCACATTTTTGATCATAAATGGACCCAGGAACAATCCCATCATCATTTCCGTATTTGGCATTATTGTGACCTATAGTGAGCAATTTGTGGTTCGATCCAGGATCACTAGTACTGCTCCCCACATTCGTCGTAATGGAGTTCATTTTCAATTCTAATGCACACCATTGATTCTCCAAAGACGTCATCATGATTTCGAAAACTTCTGGTGTAATTTTAATAACATTTTCGGGCTGGTTGTTTCGATCTTGCAAAAACAAATAGTCCTGTTCATCCATATCATATTCCACTAGATTTTTCTTTTTCTCAATGAACTTTTCAATTGATGCCGTCGTTTCCCTAAGTGATGCATTGAGCTGGAATGGTCTAATGTATGTATCTGGATTTGGTTTGTTTGTTAACTTGGATGGGTTTTGAAATCCATACTCCGATAATTGCTTGCTGAATCGTAGGTTTGTGGGTGTTAAGCTCAACTGTGGGACTCGTCTATACGTAGGCGCTTTGAGTTCAGATAAGTTCACTGCATGACGTAAGTTGGAGGATTCCTCTGAATTAGTATTCCTATCGATGACAAATACAGGAAGTTGGCAAGTTTCATCAAGATCAGGGTATATTTCCTTGAAATCTGTCTCCTCCCTTGGTTTTAATGAAAAATCATACAGGTTTGCCAGTACCAGATTCATTTTTGTACAGGAATAATATGGTTTAGTAGTTTTTCATATATTGATCAAACTCGATATCAACAAAGAGTAGTTAGAATTGAAACAAACAAATCAGTCAAACTTGTTTATTGTGATTTTTTTTTTGTCTTTTTTTTTTTGGTTTTACATAAAATTGTTTTTTAGTCGTCGCGCGTTACAAAAGTACTACATAGTCTTTATAATTTTTTCGTGGTTGGTTCATTGTCTCATAATGCAAAGCTTGCTCCTTGCCTCAAGGTATTCAACGGTAATGCTTTCTTTTGGCTACTATCCCACTTTAACAGCTCTTCAAAAATGTTGAGACCAGATCCATCTCTTGAAACTGAAGTAGAGTTTGCAGGTGATGAAAAAATTGATACACATTCGGGTGATGGGCATATTGCTCCATTTAATGTAGCATCTTTGTTCAAAGAGTCAAAACGCCCGCGTTCTAGTTTCTCATTTATGGAACTCGAATGTGATAAAGCTGGTGCTGACACCCCTCCTACCTTTTGAAGAATATTTTTGATTTGATCTCTTTGCAACGCTGACAAATTTGAAAACGATCTCTTAAGAGGCAGCAGTATTGTGATGGCTGGTTTGGTCAGATTTATTTTCAAAAATGAATGTTGGAGTAGCTGACTTGCAGTAAGTCTCTTTTGTGGGTCAACCTGTAAGCATGCTAATATAAAATCTTTGGCTTCTGAAGAAACATCGACCCAATACTCACTAGGCTCGAATAGGTATTTGCGGTTACGAATAGCATCTTTTGTTTCTTCGTCATCGTCACAGTCAAAAGGCATATATCCACATAGCATGAAATAAACACACACACCTAGTGCCCAAACATCGATGGGGAAATCGTACCCAATTTTGTAGTCCAACATTTCTGGTGCCATATAACTTAAAGTCCCTGCAACTTCATGCAATTTTTCCTGCGGCTGTAAAATTTTAGCGAGACCAAAATCACCTAATAAGATAGTATCTTGGTGTTTACTTTGGAAAAATACGTTTTCTGCTTTGATGTCATGATGAAGTATTTGGTGCTTGTGAAGAAACTCGACAGATTCCACCAATTGTCTTGTTATCGTGCGAGTGGTTTGCTCATTTAATTTTTCTTCTTCAGCTATCTTGTTCCATAAATCTCCGCCGCGAGCTAGATCTGTCACTAAATAGAAGCTCTCCTCAGTTTCAAAAAAATCTATGAGTGACAAAAGATGACTATGAGATAAAGAAATTCGATTTAAAACTTTAAATTCGTTTTTAAGCATATTCTCAAACCCATACATCAACCTCTTGGTGTATTTCTTTGCGGCATAGTGTCTTCCAGTAGATGTGTTTTTGCACTCAAATACAACAGAATATGATCCATCTCCCAAAGGCTTTTTGGATAAGATATAGGAAGTGTTGTTGGCAGTCGTTGTCTTGTTTCCAGTGGTTTCATCCCAAGGTGTAAACTTGCCTGTCTTGGTCATCGTGTGCTTGTTGATGAGAACAAGCGAAAACCCAAAATTAGGGGAAAATCTACATTTATATATGTATTTTTTTTTCTTCTTTGGTTGCTTTTTACTATACAATAAACGAAAAAAAAAAACAAGTTTTTCCGAGAAACTTATCTGGTCATGTCGGGGCACATAATATTTATTGGGGGGTTGCTACGGCGTTCTATTTAACTTTTCATGACGACCATAAATCTATTAAGATTCACAGAGTCTTTAACAAACAATCCTGAGAGTACCATAATGACAAATATGTTTTATGATAGGCATTTATAGGAGGCTGTTGGTTTCAACTGGAAAAACAAAAACACAATGCTCAAATCTCCATATCATCCGATTATTGTAACGTGCTTTGGGGGAAGAACACACCACCACCACAACTGCGCGGAGAACTATAACAAAGGAAATTTTTTCCGAAACCTTATAATTTTTTAGACTTCTGAATTAGGAAGAAAGCGAACACTGTAACGACATTAGTTAAATCTATGTAAATTTTTTTTTTTTGATGAGAGCTCATCACATTGCAAAATCAGGGAAGAGAAAAAAAATTAATTAAATAAATAAAGTACTAGTTTGAAGAATACTCTTTAACAATCATTACTCTGTTTTTACTGTGTCAGTCATGAGTTCTGGTTTAAATTTGTCCTCATTGAAGGATAAAATATTCAGTAAATTAAATTTACAAAAAGACAACCAAACCAAATCACAACAAAAATCAAAGAAAGCAAGTTCAAATGACAAAGAGATACAAAAAGATAAAAAGAAACCAGCAACACCAGCAAAAGCAAACGCCAAAAAAACTAAAGGAGTTGATGAAATATTGCGTCGTGAGGCATTAGCATTGGGTGCTACTGACGAAGATTTGAAGCTAGTAGAAGGTATCGAAAGTGACGATGACAAAAGTGAACAGGAATTTGACGACGACTCGAAATTGGACAAGAATTTTAGTGCTGATTTGAGTAAGTTCATGAAAGGGATAGGTTTGGGAGAAGAAGAAGCTATGGTAGTGAGTGAAGAAGAAGAAGAGGAAGTTCCCGAGCTAGTCGAAGGAGAAGAGGAGGAAGAAGAAAAAGTGTCAGAAGATGATGTTGTTGAGGAGGAGGAGGAGAGCATCAGCGAGAAAGAGAGTGAATCAGAAGACACTTCAGATTCTGAGTCTGAAAAAGAGGTTGTTGTTAAAGAGGCAAAAATTGATAACAAAAAGTCCAACCAGGACCCTGATAAGGTGACAGATCTTTCATCAGTGTCAAGTTCCAAGTTGATTGTTCCTAATAGAACAGATTGGTTCAATATTGTCGAAGTCCCAGCAGAAACACCAGAAAAATTGGACAGATTTGCCAGAGAAAGATTATTGGAAAGGGCACAAAAAACCATCGAAAAGGATAATAAAACTTACTTGGAAGAATTTGCCTCAAACACTTCACAAAAGAAGTTCTTGTCTCAAATCTTGTCTGATGGTACTTTGAATGATAAAATTTCAGCATTGACATTATTGATTCAGGAAGCACCTTTACATAACTTGAAAGCTTTGGATACCTTATTGGCATATTGTGACAAAAAATCAAGAACAGCTGCTTTGCAATCTATTGTTGCATTAAAGGATTTGTTTGTTAATAGTTTGTTACCTGATCGTAAGCTATTTGCGTTTGACAAACAACCATTAAGAAAAGATGATAGCGATATTCAGTTGGCCATATATTATTTTGAAGATCACTTGAAAAAAGTGTACTTCAAATTAATCCAGATATTGGAAAAGTTATCTCACGACCCTATAGTACATGTGAGAATGACAGTTGTGAATCATATTTTTGACTTGTTAGGTGCTAAGCCGGAACAAGAAGTTAATTTGTTAAAGTTGGGTGTGAACAAATTAGGTGATATTGATAATAAAGTGTCTGCCAAGGCTTCCTATTTGATTTTACAGTTGGAGCAAGCCCATCCAGCTATGAAACAAATTATCACCGATGCTGTTATTGATGTTATTTTCCAAAGCAATAATGACGACCACGCCAAATACTATGGTGTCACAACCTTAAATCAAACCATTTTAACCCGAAAGGAACATGAGTTAGCCAATTCTTTGGTGAAGACCTACTTTGCCTTATTTGAAAAAATTTTGGTGGAAAGTGATGGATACAATAAAGACACTAAAGACGATAAATCTATTGGTGACTCCAAAAAGGGTAGAAAGAATAATCGTAAGAACTTCAAGAAAGGTAAGAAAGGAGGTAAGTCCGTTAAAATTGAAGAGAAGACTGAACAAGAACTCGTTGAAGAAAAGAATGCTAAATTTTTCTCAGCCTTACTTACCGGGTTGAACCGTGCATTCCCATTTTCAAAATTGCCCAACGAAATCTTCCAAAGCCATTTGGACACTTTGTTTAAAATCACACACAGTAGTAATTTTAACACTTCGATTCAAGCATTGGTTTTGATTAATCATATAGTGTCTGAACAAGGTTTAAATTCTGATAGATACTACAGAACATTGTATGAATCATTATTGGATCCTAGATTGGCTAATTCGTCGAAACAAGGAATTTACTTGAATTTACTATTTAAATCATTGAAAAACGACATTGCTAATATACCAAGAGTATTGGCATTTGTGAAAAGAATGTTGCAAATATGTTCACATTGGTTGAATGTTGGTGCTGTTGCAGGTATGTTATACTTAATGATGGAGTTATCGAAAACAATCCCTGAAATTTCTGATTTATTAGTAGAATTTGCTTCCAGACCAGACGATACAGAAGAATCATCAGAGAAGGATACCGAAGAAGTTGATAAAACCAAGGATGAAAACAAAGACATAGAGTATGACCCAAGAAAACGTAATCCTAAATTTGCTAATGCCAATAGATCTTCTTTATGGGAAATACACCAATTCTTAAATCATTATCACCCAACAATCGCTATTTATGCATCTTCGTTCTTGGATGGAACAGAACAAGTTAAACCAGATTTGGGTTTATACACCTTATCCCATTTCTTGGATCGTTTTGTTTATAAAAATGCTAAACAAAAACCACAAACAAAAGGTTCATCTATTATGCAGCCTTTGGGTGGTGCTCATACAGGATCTTTGTTGGTCCGATCTACTAATCTTGTCGATACCACAGTTCCCGTGAATACTGAAAACTGGCTTGGTAAGAAGATTGAAGATATCAAACCAGATGAAAAATTTTTCCATCAATACTTCAGTACTAAAGTTAACAAATTAAAGACCAAGAAAGATGATAAGAAATCAAAGGAAGAAGGTGATAATGATGATGACGAGGAAGACGATAATGAAATGGATGACGACGAAGTCTGGAAAGCTTTGGTTAAATCGCGTCCAGAGGTAGAGGATGCTTCCGAAGATGACTTTTCAGATTTTGATGAAGAAGATTTTGCTGACATGGATAGTGAAGAAGAGAATGAAGAAGATGCGAACGAAGAAAAAGAGGATGTGGAAGGTGAATTTAGTGATGCTAAACTTGAAGCAGAACTTGATGGTGACGATGATGAAGAATTAGATCAAGATGATTTTGATGATGATGAAAGGGCCATGTTTGCAATTAACGATGAAGATGAGTTTGAAGATGACGAAATAGAGTTGAAGATGTTGGGAGATGACGACGATGACGACGATGATGAAGAAGAAGAATCTGAAGAAGAAGAAGAGGAAACGAAAAAACGTGCAAGAGAAAATGATTCACATTCAAAGAAAAAGTCAAAGAAACAGAGAGTGAAAGATTTACCAATATTTGCTTCTGCTGAAGATTATGCAGAATATTTGGACTCTGACAATGAATAAATAGATATTGTATAATATAAGATCTAAGTTTTGAGACTATCGCTACTGGAGAGTATGCATGACAAAAGTCAACTAATCTAATAAATAAATAAATAAATAACACATATACACAACTAAATTAGACTATAACGTTCATTTCTTCTTAATGTAATCGTTATAAACCCCCTTGAACACCTTGGCCATAGAATGCCTTCCGGTATAAAATGGAATCACACCGATTACAATCAATGTCACGTACAACCAGATTAATCCGACAGTGACATAGCCTTTAAAGTAGGTAGGGGTAAAGATCCAGTCTCTGTAAACAGACATTGGCCATATAAGCCAAGTTATCAATAAAATAAAAATTGCAGCACCAGTAGCAATTTTAATCCAAAAATCTAATTCTTTTTCTGTCAACTTAGTAGGATGCTCTTGTTGCTCCAAGGACGAGTTTCGATCGGAGTCAACGTTGACTTCAACCTGATCATTTTTTTCAACCTTTTCTCTATCAGTTTCCGATACTTGTTCATCTTGAGATGAGTCGTCACTTTTGACTAACAAATCGGCTTTTTTCAATTGATCCCAGTCAAATTTTTTTGGTTTGATAAGTGAAATGATAATACTCAACACACCTGGCAACAACAATGCAGTTAAAGAACTGTACAAAGCAGGTAACTGACCACCAGTTGATGCAATAGTGATCTCTCCATAGAAATGGTAAGCAGTTGACAACCATACTGCTAACCCAGCAGCAAAACCTGCTAGTGGGGAAATAAAAGCAGCCCAAAAAGTTTGTCTATCCCAAGTCACTGTCAATATAATAGGGATCACACCAGGGCAAATAAGAATAGGATAAAAGTAAGTATACCAGGTCATATTGATTCCAACATAATGTAACATAATACTGAATCCAGCAATACCAAACCCAAAGACAATACAAGTAATATGAGACACTCTGATCATAGATTTATTTTGAGCATCCGGTTTAAAGTATCTTTTGTAGATGTCAAATGTAACAATTGAAGACACAGAAACCATTTGAGCAGAAACCGTCGATGTAACAGCTAAATAAAAAATCAAAAGCAAGGCACCAACACCTCCGTTTCCTATTGTTGCTTTCAACACATAGGGCAACACAAATCCAGAATCCACTTCGTATTGATTCATTTTACGAGGATAAGTGGGGAACGAAGGATCAGTTTCCAAAAAGTGCAGTGACCCACCAATGATTGCACTTAATGGCCAAACATTCGAACATATAAGGAAGGCGGTGATAAGATACGATGGAACTGTGCTTCGTGGACGTGCAGAAAATGTCTTTTGCCAAAAGGATGAGTCCATAATGGATAACCCAAAGTTACCTGCAGTTAAAATTAAACCAAAAATTGCTGCACCTTGGGATTTACCAGTGAGAATTGAACCATCGTAGTTACCTTCGATATGTTTGGTTGCACTTACTTTAAGCAATTTGTCATACAAACCATTTAGCCCACCAACTTGTTCAGACGTCAAAACTGAAGTGTTCAAATAGCACAAGATAATTAGCAAAATGGAACTGTGCACGAAATCGGTAAGAAATGTTGCCTTCAATCCACCTACCACAGTATACAACAAGACACCAAAGGGAATCAACAAGGTAGAAGCAACAATATGAAGATTACCAGCAATAATTGAAATACCTGATGCACATGCCAAAATCATTGCCAGGCAAGAACAAATGTTACAAATCAATGATAATGTCAAGTAAAGCAAGTGTGCTGACTTGCCGTATCTCAATTCGATTGCCTCTAACGATGTATGTGCTGTTGGGATTTTCTTTTTGGCGTGAATCCCGATAACACTCATAACCGCAATTTGAATTGCGAGGCCAGCACCGTAGTAATACCCAGCCTGTATACCATAATTGTAGGTCATCAGCGAAACAAGCAAGAATTCAGTACTCCAACTCCAACTTGAATAAACAGCAGAGGCAGAAAGGAAAGTACCCACTGATCTATTTGCAACTGCAAAGGTTTCTGTACTGTTTGCGTTTTCATGAAGATATCTTTGCAACAAAAAGGTGGTCAAAATCATACCACCTGCGAATAAGGCACCAACACCCACTAAAACCCCATAGCCTGCTGCTTGGTCTAATAAATGTACTGCACTCTCTGACATTTGAAATCTCTCTTATACTCCTAGTTAAGGTCCTTATGTATAAACGCTGTCAGTTGCAAAAAGATACAATTTGAGTTAAAATAACTGCTCGATTTATTTGTAGAGAGATCATAGTTGGGGTATTTATAGAACTTTTAAAAGCTATCTTGAATCTAGGTAATTGTCATTCCTTTACAACAAACTTATTAATTCACATTTTACCTTCTCAGCTCACAGGAGTACCACCCGAAACCAGTGTCACAACAAAGTGTTGTAGATAAAGATGCAAACAATAAAAATCTAGTTTCTTCAAACTGTGGCACTGTGAAAAGATTGCGTAGATTCCTGCTTTTTTTTTCAACTTCCCTCAGTGAGCTTTGTGTGGCTTGTTAATACTAAAATTCTTGTGCATCCAATCGCAATATCTCCTACGCTAATGTGCAAATTAATAATAATTGTCCTGTTTCCATTATTTTCGTCATATCTAGTGTGGCATTTTCTTTTTAAAGCAACTAATTGAACAATTTTTAAACTATCATTTAGTCAATTACCGTATATGCAAGGTGACATCTTGAGACTGTTAGCATTGGTTCAGCATAAAAAAACAATTCAGTTGTAGATTTCTCGAAGTAATTTAGTAATGCATAATACTTGCTAGACGTTGTACAATGATTATTTTTAACAACTATATTATTGGTGAATACACCAGACCACATGGTCTTGCAGGAAGAAAAGACCCATTTCTCTCGTATACTGAAAAACTTTTGCACTGTGATAAAGAAGTTTTCAGGGTTGGTATGAAGTGTCACAACAATTCACTATAGCATAGATACTATTCGCACACGCAATAAGATTAGTGAACATCTCTTCCAAAGATTTAATGAAAACTGAACCTGAACGTAACATCAATTTTATCTTTCGACACTAGATACGATAAATTTATAATGCATGAAATTAATCAGTTCTTTTCTTCGATAAACCCATTATACTACATCAATTTACAAACACCGACTATCATCATATACAAATAAATCATGTATTATGTTGATAAAGATAAATTATTAAAACTAAAAGAATATAAGAAAAGAAAAGAAGAGAAATAATAACCGAAAACCCTATACCATAAAGAAGTAAAACTAATATCACACAAACTAAGACTTAATCTAGTAATAGATTGCTTACATTCTGTTTATATTGCACAGTTCCCGTACACTTGCCAGCTTCAATATGGTTTTCTAACCATTCAGAGTTGTTGTCAAAATATTGGAAACAGCCAGCACATCTTCCACTAAAACTATTTCTCTGACTTGCCTTTACACCAGCAGGATATATAAAATGAAGGGCTCTTAAATGAACTTTGAAAGTGTCCCTCCGACTGAATCCACCTGTTGGATGACATTTACTTCCATGAACACCATGGTTATCGAAAAATGGACATTCAAATGCCTTACTCGTAGAATGCTTTTTCAAATGTCTCGTGAGGTATCCTTTAACTTTGAAAGAAGCATCACAAGATGGACAATCAAATCTATTCTCAACTGTCCCATTTTTAGTTGTGGTGATTTTTTTAACATCAATATTGTTTGTTTTAGTAGTAGTGGTAATGACTATAGGTTCGTCAACATTTGAAAATACTGGTTGCTTTTTCTTGGTGTATTTTCTCTTGGTGGTAGGAGATACAGGTGAATCGCCGTTTGATGTAACTGAAGAACTGCTTGATGGTATAAGTTGTGGTACGTAAGAAGAAGAAGAAGAATCTGATGATGCTGGTGGTGAAATTGAATCGTGTTTTCTTTTTCTTGATGTGTGAGTTCTTGGTGGTTGCGGTGGTGGTACAAACTCGTCATCTAATGGTTCAATAGAAGAAACTGTTGAAACAGAGCCAGAGAAATAAGACTCGACATCATCTGAGGAGACCTCATGTGGGGGTAAAACAAGTGGTGTAGCAAAGTCTTCAAAATATGGCGTTTCGATATTTAATTGGTGTTGGTGGAATGGCGGTGGTTGTCTGGTGATCATATCAAATATATCAATGTGTTCAGAGCCCTTGTTGCTCTTGAAAAACTCATCTGCTGAAGATGGCGCATGCACCTGTGGTGGGTCGAAAATGTCAATTAACTGAATCAAGTTAAATTGGCCATAAGTGTCTTTGGAAGGATGGTTAAAAAGCTCAATTTGATCTGATTCACCAAAGCCTAAATCCAAATCATCTGCTGCACAATTCACAGGGAAAATCCTTTGCTGTTTCACATTGTTGATATTCTTAATCTTTTGTATTGGTGGGAATAATTCTTGATATCTTTGTGTCCCATAAATCAATCTGTGTAAAAACCTGACTACATGGAACTGGAAGTTGCCAAGACTCGTCGTGGTAAAAGGTTCATATCTTTTTCCTTTATTTGGTGATATGGTGTATAAACTTTTGTTTGATGTGTGGTGGATTAAACCTATGGAAAGTATCAACATAGTTATAGAATTGGTTCTTTAATATGAATACCACTAAATATTATAAAGTGGGGGATCTCAAGAAGAAAAAAAAGCACCGAAAATTTTGCGTTGAAAGCTTATGACTGATGCAAATGAACAAAAAAAATAAAGGGAAACAAAAATCTGTTTTGAATCGATAATACTAAGAACCTGTCCCTGTATTTGATATATAATAACGATTAAACAACTTCAAGTCACACCAAAACTGAATATTGAATGAGTTTTCTTTTTGATAAATATAAAGTAAAACAAAAGAACAGTAACAAATCTTTTGTAAATAAAACTGAAATCCTAAAAAAAAAAAATTTGAAGGGAAAATACAACTAAGTAAATACTAAAAAAAAATTATTGGATTTTATCTCTCTTGAGAGGGGATACAAGTAATGAGGAACTAAAACCGACTGATGATTTAGTTCGTAGAGTAAATATATATCAGGAAGACAACAGCGCTTAATTGGCTTTCCATTTTCCCTTATCTTTTCATTTTAATTTAATAATTGCATTGTTTTTCCATCGGCGTTATTTTTTGTGCGGTTGATATCTCATTTCACACACCTTCTCGCAAATTTTGTGCCGTATGAAATTTGTCTATATGCCGGATTTTTATCATTTGTATTGGCTTACTACTGTTTCTTTTTTGCGTTGAGAGCTTTCAAGTTTCATTAGTAAGTTGAGTTAATCATTGGTTAAGATGATTTAACTTTAGAGTGCCACCACAGTTATTAATAATTCATCTCAACTCTTATTTTGTTTTTTGAAAACTTTTTTTTCGGTACATTTTCCACGTCTCATAGTTGTTAAAAATGTAAATCCAGAGTGGTGCATATTTCCACCAGGATCAAACTTCAAAAGTTTAGTTATTTTGACAGTATTCCTGACAGATAATTTCTTGTCAAAAAATAGATCCCCTCCGTTTGACAAATTAATCAGTGGGTAATCTCGGTATCATTGGTTTGAAAGTGGTGTAGATTTCCCTAAGTGGTAGTAAAAAAAAATAATATTGATGTTCAGATGTTAATTTGCATCATTTGAGTCTTTAGCACGCAATACATAATCTTTGGGAAGAGGAAGTGAGAAAAATCAAAGTTTTGTTTGTTTGTTGCTTGATTTACTATCTCTACTAAACTCTATAGTTAATTTCCACTGGTTTACCAAACAATAGAATAAGATATGGTCAAAAAAATAAGGTAAAAAGGAAAATGAGAAAGGCGATTGGCTAACTGAATTCTGCAATGCTACACCAGTGCTGTATTGATGTTATGATTGAAGCACCAGTTTAATCAGCAAAGTATATTGAGACTTTCCGAGGTTGCTCTCTTTTTCCGCTCCTGTAAGTTGGTGTAAAAGAGGAGAAAAGATGCGTGAGATCAATCGTCATCACTTCGATAGGACTAATATCTTGAGGCGGGAGTACGTCAGCCTTTGTCTGAGTAAACAACGCAAGTCTGTTAAACTAGTATTGCAATGGTTGTCACAATCCATTTCCTGCACCTTCTCTCCTCTTCCTTTTCTTTTCATTTCCTTATTGTATTTGCAAATGATAATGCTTATCGTGCCAGATTTATACTCACAGCCTGGTCACTCATTTATCAATTGTCTATCTTGCATATTTCTTTCTTTGTGCTGACACCATCGAACAGATAATTAAATTCTTTGTTTAAGATTTCATAAAGTGAAAAGCTTCAATTTTTTTCAATTGTTGATTGACAATATCAGCAACTCCATACTATTCGTTATTCCATATCCTATTTTTTAACTTTTTAGGGACAATCACAAAACCCATCTGTTTTGTATTTTACGGTACGAAATTCGGGTTTTTTTTTTTAGGTTTTTTTAATCACATCTACCGACCATGAAAACGCCGTACGAAATCTGTGGTGTCAAATTTTATTCAATTTTTTTTCCCCATAAACAAATACATTGACACATAACCAAAGAATAATAGCAAGACAAAACTAACCGATGTCAACGTCACGAGCACATGCCAATTGACAACAACAACACTAAAAAGGTACCTGTCAGTGTGCAATTTGAAGTTTTCACCAATTATTCCTTCTGAGGAACTTTTCGGAAAACGAATATTCAATAACCTTGATAATTAGACTTCCAACCCACTTATAAACCCATCGCATCAATGGAAGAAATGCGACAAATATTAACTACAGATCTTTCTAGTTACTTACTTACTAATTATGCGCTTGTTTGCCAAGGCTGTGAACATTATTCTTTACTCCAAAGTTTGAAGAGGGTCTTAATATTTAGTGTTTGTTTATTGTTTGTATGTGGCACAAGCAAAAGTTTCCTTACTATCTGTTGATCCCATTGGAATAAAGTACGAAGGAATTGTCAAGTCCAACATTTAACTTTTGCTTAGTACAAAGCCAGTATATTCAATTGTTCGAATTTTGCGACGCATTGTTTGTTCTTGGAATCAAGACAATTTAGAATCTACTATACGGCCTTTTTTGTTTGATAGGAAAATAAATATATCCCCAGCAAAAGTATCACCTTATGGAATTCAGCCTTCTAATTACTAAATGTATAATAATGGCTAAGAAAAGAAAATAACTAACGATATTTCGAGTCATCAGTACGGAATAATTATCAAAGCCCTATCAAATATAAAGTACGAGATGTCAAAAAAAAAGAAATGTGTGTCAAAATAAGGTTATTGTTAAAGATTTCATAAATTAAGGTTCGTAATTATGATGGACGGCTCTTGTTTTTAAGCAAACACTTTTTGATTCGAACATACAACTGTTAATTGCTGTGCCAAATATTGTCGCAAAAAGTTGTTCAAGTTTGTAATGTTTATGGTTCTCCAACTCCGTTGATTTCGTAAACCTTCTCCTCTCTCTCGTCCTCTAATAGCTTTAAATCTTATAAAATGTTGCTTATACCCTTTAGTTTAAAATCAACCAAGGATTAATTAAAAGCCCCCCCCCAAATAATAAGTTTAAAGTTTCAAACGATATCAATTATTCAAAAATATTTCGTAATTTGCATTGAATATAAGCCAGGATTAAGGGAATTATTGTTCACAAGGTATACACGTGTTGGAAAAAATTACCTTATTGCATACTACATCCTTTGACATGTACTCCTTTTGAAATATGTATTCACCTAATCAAAAGACCCGGATGTGGTTTCACTTTCTCAATATTGCCATTGAATACTTTCCATTTTGACACTGACTGTGATACCATTAGGTAATCGTGGAACATTTTTGTGTCACAGACACGTCTGCATGTTCGTGCAATCCTCAATATAACAAATGACGTGCACAGTTGCCCAAAATGTGCTGGCTCATTTCTAACAAAGAAGACGAGAATTTTGTTGTTCACGATTTTCCACCAACCTTTCGAAAACTCGACAACAGAGAAAAAATTTTCTACTCTTCCTTTGGTACATTTTTCTTCTTGACAACCTTAAAAACTAAGAATCCAAAACCAATTAATCAATTAAATAAATCAAATTAAAAATGTCTGCCTCATTAGATAAATCATTAGATGACATTATTTCATCAAACAAGAAAACTTTTAAATCCAAAAGACCAGGTGCTAAATTTGGCGCTAAAGGTGGCAACCGTGTTGGTAAGAAAATTGGTGGTACTAATAATAACAAAAAACCAATAGCCAAATTTAACAAACCTGCTGCTGCTGTTGCTGCTGCCGTTCCTGCTATTGATTTGAGTTACGCTACTAAAGTTAATGTTTCTGGTTTACCAAAGGACTTGAAACACGATAACATTAAGGTATGTTTTTCAAACTGAAAATCTGGAATTTTCAGTAAATTGGGAGAAATGGGAAAAATTTTGTTTTAATGGGTATAAAGAAATATGAGAACAACTTATGGGCTTTCAGGGACTGGTCATGGTTCCATCGTTGTGTTTAAACTTTGATATTGAATGGCGATTTACTCGTGTCATACATCTTTGTTTATTCCATTTTGACGTGGTTCTTTTTAAAAGCCAATGTTTCTATTATTGTTCATGCATAGGATGTTGATCATTAGCTGGTATAATGATTGGTGGTTTGCTTTTCATTTGGGAGAAGCTCAAACATGTATTTTGTGTTGAATCTTTGATGATAACAACAACTACTTTGTTTTTGACACTTGCGTGTCGCTTAAATCAATTTGTTCAAACTACTATGATTTCGAAATACAATTGAATCATCGAACAAACGGTTTCCACTACTTGTGTTTTTTTTTTCATGTTGCATTTAACCTTAACATACAATTTGCTTGGAACTCAGTCGGTCATTCCAATTAAGTTTGTGAGTGACTGTGTTTTTTCTTATTATTGATTTATTGGAGGCAGACAATAATTTCTTATTTCTATTCCTGAGTTTTTCCATTCAAATGTTTTGGCAGTGACAGACAGAGAATGTCCAGGCTAAATGGCTAGCAAGACAACAAGAGTCGTATTCTTAAAGTACAAAATTCACAGTAGTAGGATCCAAGCGACACCTTTCATCCTTGAACATAGCAACCGCAACCAGTCCCAAAAGACAATCCATAATGATTTTCAGAATTTGTTGTTTCATCATATTTTTCTTTTTGCGCCTTGCAAATTTTTTCCTTGTATTATTATTAACTTTTTTACGAATTTAACGAATCTTATAGAAACTAACCAAATTTTTTTTTTTACAATAGGAATTTTTTCAATCACAAATTGGTGGTGTGCAAACTGTGGCCTTGAGTTATAACGAAAAAGGTCAATTCAAAGGTTTTGCTACTATTGTTTTCAAATCCAGTAAATTTGCAACTGCTGCTGTTGACAAATACAATGGTGCTTCCATTGATGGAGGTGCTGCCAAATTAAGATTAGAATTAATTATTGATACTAGTAAGAAACCATTGGCTGCCAGAATTGCTCCAAATTCAAAGGCTGCCGCCGCTGCTAAAACCGCTGGTGGTAAGAAGATTGCTGCTGCTAAAAATGCTCTTAATAAAAAGAAGGCTGGTCCTGGCAACAAAAACAACAATAAGCAAAAGAAACCAAAACAAAAGAAGAAGACTATTGAAGAATTAGACCAAGAAATGGCTGATTATTTCGAAAATTAGATCAAGCACTTACCAAGATAAGGGATATTTAGTGTATGTGTGTGTGTGTCTGTGTGTCTCTGTGATTTCTCCGATTTACTATGTTTTACCATGTATTATTTTTGTTTTTTTTTTGTTTATTGAAAAGTGTTATTCTGGAGCTCAAGTAGGTATTAAGTTCCATAGTATTGAATGTAATTATTATTAAAGTTGTTAATGTTCGTTGTTTCTTTCTCTTTTTTTTTTTGTTTTGTATCTAATTGACACAGCCGCTCTATGAGGCGGATGATGGTGTATAATGATGCAAATGTCAAAGTCTGACTCATTTTTAAGTTATTTGGTATAACTTTTCGGGTTTCATGCTTATGCTTTGAATATTTGAAAACACAAAAGACATATAATACTCAGATCATCCACAGTATAAGCCAATCAATATGAAGACAATAGGGAAAGAAACAATATGAGATACACAACGAGAGTTGAGAGATTTAAAGATATATTTAGTCGTGTGCTGTTGGTCAATGATGAAACACAAATGTCAAATAAATATAAAATAAGAAATGAAGCAAAAACGGATCTGACAATTGAGATGGAATAATTATTATTGTTTCTCCAATAAGGCTATAATAGTATTGAGTTATCCAAGAGAGTAGTGAGTTGTTGATTATAGAAGTATACTCTGTACTATAAGCTATTTTACTGTGATATACGTGAAATATAACATTCTTTTTCATCATGGTAAGGAATTTATGTTCTTTGTAACACTAAATTGAAAAGAAGAATTTTTTATTTTTTTTTTCAAGACAATTTTGTTAAACAATACACGCACTAACACTTAAACACACGCCCATAGTTTATTAACAAAGAAAACCAACAGAAAAATAGAAAATGAAAATAAAAAATAAAAATTAAAAACTAAAATTCTCTATTGTACATAAAAACGTATACCTTCATAATATATATATGCAATCTATATACGATTTTTTTTTTTTTCTTTCCTTCCTTCTTTTTGAATAAGACGTGATTGAAATTTTTTTTTTTCATATTTTCCCAACTGTGAATGGTAACTTTGGCTTTGATATTACAAACTTTCATTTCATATAGTGACAACCAAAAAGTATGCCAAACATTGAATATATTGTGACTGCAGAATTTCATATTGACAAGGGACCATCAATTGTTCATCAATTCCCCAATCAATTGCCAGGTATGGACAATTTATATTTTTTACCGGAATTGATGTTACCTGACCAAATACATAAACGTAATGAAGATTATACATTGTTTCTATTGCATCGAAACACGACCAATGGGGAATTTCAATATCTTTTCAATAAGAGTACATGTGAAGACAATCCATATTATTTATATACCATAGTTGATAATCGTAAAAACGATGAATTTAAACGTGGTGCCAGTATCAAATCGTTATCAATAATTACCAAATTATCATATTTCAAGAATTTCAAACCCTTGTTGTTGATTTGTTTAGATTTATATTTCAAAAATAATGATGTTAAATACTTGGAAGAATTATATCGAGTGATTAATGAGAAAAAATTTGACATTTCTCCTGGTTATTCAGTTTCAATAATTAAAAAATTGTTGATTACGTCGATATTAGATTTACCTATTAATGATAAAATTTATTATGATGAATCGTTTAGAAATAAATTATTGGGGATTGGGAAAGATGATTATGTTAATGACGATTTATTTATTAGAAAAGATTTAAGTTTCAATTCGGTGATTAAATTTAATAATATGAATATACCGATAAAGATCCCCATGTTGACATTACCTGATACTATTGGGGATTATTTGAACCCCACTGATTTGAATTTCAAACCTAGTTTAATCAATATTTTACAAGCTAAATTGGTTTCCACAAATTTGAATAATGAATTGACGATATATGGATTGCAAACCCCACCAATCATCATCTTGATTAATGCCATATTGACAGGGAAAAAAATCATTTTCCTAAGTTATGAACATTCATCAGGGTATATTATTGATCATATTTTATTAACATTGAAAATAATCACTGGCGGTGGGATTTTGAGTGGGATTCTAACTAATTATAATGTTTTCCCCATGATTGATGTGTCGAAAATTAATTTATTAGAAGAATGTGAATCGTTTATTGCTGGTACAATAAATCCATTTTTCAAACAAAATGACCGATTATGGGATTTAATGTATGATTTGGATAATAATGAATTTATTTTAAGTTCACAATTACCGGGTGATGACATTGAATTTAAAAATTCAATTATATCAGAAGACGCCAAATTTTTATCTAATTTACAATTATCATTATTCAACTATAACGATGATTTGACAACAATACAATTAATTTTCAGACGACATATTAATGAAATCATTCGAATTTTATTAAGTTCGAAAAACTTTAATAGTAATTTGGCACCAACAAGTCAAGATTTGATTTTATTATTAGATGGAATCGGTTATTATTGGGCCAGTGATACAAATAAATTATTAGAGATTTCTTGTTATCAATTAATTTCGAAAAAATTCCATTTTTTATTATATAATGGGAAATTGATTTATAATTTATTATTACCCAATTTATCTAATGAATTGAATTTAATGATTGATTTACATTATCATTTACAAAGTTTAAATAATCCAGTATCAAATTCTAGAATTAATGAACGAGAGATTTGGTTTAATATATTGAAATTCTTGATTAGTGGGAAATCATTAGAAATATTTTTATTAATAACGTATTTAATCCCCCCAAATTCATCTTCGAGTTTACAATCATCATCTGTTCATGGAGGGAATTTAACTATATTTGATAAAAATAAGGGTATTGAATTATTATTGTTGAATTTATTCAATCAAGATGATCAAGTTAAATCAAATGTCATTATGATTTTACAAGAATTACAGGATAATTTCTTGTGTAGTTGGTGTCTTGATAAATTTTTGAAATCAAATTTAATTTATGAACTTGCGTTTTCTGATTTAATTAATGAATAAAATTTGGTTTATTATAGTTTTGGTTTGATTCTTATTCAACTAGTATCAATACTTGTGTTTATTTTAACTATTTACAATGTATCTTATATATAGAAAGCACATAATTTAAACCCACAACGTTTCCACCTTCACCTTCTCTTTCCCAATTCTTCCTTGCCCTTGATATCCAATCTATTTTATTTATCAAGTTTATCACTTCGACTAGGGGTATAATATTTACTTTCTTCAACTTCATCAGGGAACCATCTCATTTTAACCATATTCCATAATGATAATCTATCACCTGGACGTCTTGTACTAAATGCATCACCAGAACCAACATATTTTGATTTACGATCAGGTGAAGAATAATCTAAATTTGGATTGGTCAAGGGGAATCCTGGTCTTGAAGAAACATAACCAAATTCTTCATCTTGATGTCTTGATGATAATGTACTAGAATCAGATTCTAATTCATGACGATGGTTTTTTTGATAAGCAATATGTTTTTTACCAATGATGAATAATCCAATGGCTATTGACCCAAATATTCCTAATTTTCTAAGGATGGTATTACGAGATTCAGTTGATTTTGCTATATTTAACATGTTTGTCAATAGGGTATTCTTTCTTTTAGAATGTATAGTCTAGTTTTTCACTTGGTTTTAAATAAATTATGTAGTAATTATAGTATCCTTTTGAATATATTGTAATATAACGGAGTTTGAAAATTAAATCATGTCAGCCTATAATTTTTTTTTTTGTTCCAGCTTCGTTTCGAAATTGAACCTGTTTGGTCGTGCAAAACTCTTCAAATAATGGTTATATGATTGGCAATAATCAGATTTTGCAATTATTGAGCTCATTTGATAGGAGAAGCATTTCAAAACATAAAACTAGAGTTTGATATAGGTCTAACCCAAAGATAAAGTTCTGTTGTGTATAATAATATTCTAGGTGTTGTTGTTCAACA
>OBUW01000372.1_pt1 | contig 26734 bp, 15 predicted proteins | sample 1475761 | NCBI WGS metagenome assembly OBUW01 (sample SAMEA2579908, study PRJEB22360) | human gut metagenome | biome: human gut; feature: human-associated habitat; material: faeces | place: Denmark | collected 2008/2010
CTATTTTCTTACTAATTATTTTTTTTTTTTGCCTTCGCTTAATTTAAAGAATGAAATCTTATATTTATAGAGAATCTTTATTTTAAGTAAATCCGATGACATTTAAAGGTATTTCCACAAAGAAGAAGAAGAAGAAAAAGTCACTAAAGATTAATCTAGGCTAAAAATTGCACTAGTCGTGTGTATTTGCACAAAAGTAACCAACAGCATTTTTAACTCTATACAATATCAAATAGTGTATAGTATTTATCATTATATAATCATTTGTATATTATCATTATTACATTATAAGAAGTGTTATAGTTAACATCTTTATAGTAGAATTCCAAAAAAAAAAAAAAACAGAAGAAAAAGTACTTAAATATTTATCTTAGATTGAAATTATAGGAGTATTAGTAACTGCTTGATCTGAATTTGTGTTGTTATCCTTGGTGGTGGTAGTGGAGGTATCTTTGACTGGTAATAATAACGACAGATATTTATGTTCCTCATGATTAACTTCATTTTCAACATCAGTCACAACTGTAGATAATGATTCAACTGAATCGTTTAATTGAGTTTGTTGTGAAGAAACACTTGAAAAAGATGAATTTCTATTATCACTTTGACGTTGATCTTCGTTATTGGTGTTATTCTTGACATAATTGAATGTAAATTCATCTTCACTTTCACAAATATTGAATCTAGTTGGACTGTTGACCAAAGTGTCATTAGAAACATTATGCACAGACACTATACTCTCATCAATAGAAGAACTATGGGTATGGGTATTAGTTGGTCTAGTAGTAGCGGTAGTAGTAGTAGTATTCTTAATGGTGGTGGTTGGTTTTCTTGAAATGGTTAATGGTTTCACTAAACTATCTTGAGATACATTATTACCAAAAGAAATTAAAGTGTCATTTGAACCAGTAGCAGAACTAGAAGTAATATTATTGTTATTAAGTTGACTTTGTAATAATAATTGAATATCTTCTTCAGTATAATATAATTTATTAGTGTTGATATTAACATTAATAGATTCCGATACTTTATTATGCACACCAAGAAATGAAGAACTATCAATTGATAATATTTTGATTTCTTCATCATCAGGATCGTTACTACTTGTTGTTGTGGTAGTAGAACACATGGCAACAATTGATGAATTAGAAGCAGGTAATATAGTTCCACATTGATATTGATCCAATTTAGTTTCTAATTTATTTGCTTTACCATTAAATTCAATACTATTAAAACCTTCTTTTAATCCACAAGATATTGGTAACTTGGTATTATCATTTTCTTCCCATCGAGAATCTTTGGATATATTTGATAAATCCCAATGGATTATATTACCATCTTTACTACCAGTAAATAAATCATTATTATTCCATTCCATACTAGTAGTAATACTGTAATCGTTATGACCATACAATTCAGCAATATAAGAATCTTGTTTTCTAATATCCCATAATCGAATAACTCCATCACCATGTCCTGCGGCTAATATGTTTGTATTCATAGGATTCCATTTAACTATATTAGCCGATAATTTACGATATGATGATTGAGTCTTGTCATGGATTTGTGCAGTATTATAATTTGGAATATTGAATTGACAATCTCTTAAATCAAATAATGAAACACCAAATAATCCACAAATAGCGACAGTATTGGCATTACTAGTATTAGTACTGGTATGGTTATTTTCTAGGACATCAAAATTTTTAATACCCGAAACGGTTGAAATTGAAATTGGTGAAGGTCTAGTTTGTTGATGACAACCTTTAATATCCCAATAAAATAAATAGTCATTATATATTGATAATAAATTTTCATGATTATTCAAAAAATTTAAATGTTTTATTGGTGTAGAGATTGTATTTTCCAATTGATTTTGTTTTAAATGTTTCCTATGATTGAATCGTTTACAGATTTCTGCTGAATTGTTATCATCCTCATCATCATCATCGTAATCAAAGTCGCCATTACTATTAGTATTGAAAACATCATGAGTGGCTAGTTTTGGGGTTGAAACCAAATGAGCATACCCTTTATTATTACCAGTAACCAAATATCGAGTATTATTGATCCATTTCATAGCGTGTATATTAGGTAAACTAATAGTATGATGATGAATTAAATGATTATTAAATAAATTCAATTCATAAATAAATAAATTTGATTCTGATTTACCTGATGATATAGCTAATATAGGATTCCCACCTTGATTTTTATTAATTGACATTGATGTTAAATTCATTGATTCATCAGGAATTTTCCAATAATTGGATTTAACATTAGTACGATTTAAACAACATGATTGATTCAAAATTGCAGTATCTTTAACATTATAAGGATTTAGTAACCATGAAGAATTGGAAGCATTTTGATATATGCTTGATGTAGTAGTAGTAGTAGTAGTAGTACCGTTGTTGCTAATGGAGTTGGAATCAACTAAAGATAAACTTTCAACACTAGATATTGGTGATAATGAAGGACTGAATCGTTTAATAGCATTCTGTCTAAATAAAAATGTTGGTTCGTAATAATCAGTCATTGTGTGGTGTGAATTTGGCAGCGCGTTTACTTGGTATGAGGTGTATGTGTGTGTATAAAAAATTGGTGGCAAAATAATATTAATACTATATGTGTAGCAAAATTAAAACAATCTTTGAATAGAAATGAGATAATTTTGATCAGTCTTTATATAAATTTTTTTAAATAAGATCTTTGGTTACCAAATTATATAATTTATGATTTTGGTTGTTAATTAAATTTTGTGGATAAACTTATCACTATTATTCAAGGGAGAAGGGGGGGGAGGAGAAGTAGGATGGCAAAATAAAATATAATAGAACTTATCAATGAATGTAAATTCTATCGTTAATGAAATTATTATCTTTAAAATAGTTGTAAAGGAGGAAATTATCAAAATGAATGAATTGAGGGAAAAGTTGGATATATATAGTCTGTCGGGGGTGATCTCTTTTGATAAGAAAATATGGAGGGAAGGAAAAGAAATCAAAATCTGAAATCTGAAATCAAATATTAAGATTTACATTCCTTTTCTAATCTATATATATATATATATATCGATCATCTGCATCAAAGGATTTACAATTCTGATTGAAAAAGATTTGTGGGTGTAAAAAGAAATTGAAGTAGAAGTAGTAGAAGAAGTAGAAGAAGTAGAAGATAAATCGCTGGTTGATGCTACCCAATTGAGAAGACAGTAAAATAAATTCTTTCTTTTTTCAGGTCAATTTGCACGCCACTTTTATTAGTTTTTGATCACTTGTACACGTACAATGAAGTGAGATTTCTCTCTTTTCATTGTGTGTTTGTGTGTTAAATCTTTCTATCATTCTTTCAACAAAAGTATCAACTGATAGAATAATCAATTGTATTGTAAATATGTGTTCAAGTACAAGGATATTGTTATGTCTGTTCTACTATTATTCTGTGTGGTAAAGAAAGGCATATTTTATTTTCTATTTGACCGCAAAAGAAAAAAAGAAACACACACAATTTGTATTTTTCTTCTTTAAGATTGCGAAAAATGCAAGCAAGCACCCACCCACCCATCCATCCACTGGTTTAAACAAAAAAGAAGGCTGGTAAAATTAATGATATACCACCAATAGATTGATTGATTGGTATAGAACACATCAACAGATTACTAAAAAAATACTTCAAGATTAAAAAAAACGATTAACATGTACAGTTCTTTTTAGTATATTTGTTACTAAAATAATCGTTTTTTTTTCTTTCTATTTTTTCTTTTTTTTAAGATGAAAGTCTAAGATTTGGATTGTTAAATTCGTTCCATGAGCTGGTTGATTATCCAAATATAGTACAACTTTAGCCTTCTTTGTTTAACCAACTTCAATTGAATCTTTTCTATTGTTGATTGTTACTTTTTTGTACTAACCTATATGTTTATGTCATTGTTTTGTATCAATTGCAAAATACCATCATGTCATTATAATTTGGCAAATCCATCATTAAGTGTTAATCATTTTTGTCAGATGATTTCAACAAAGAAATGAAACAAAAGAGGAGTTGAGCAATGATATGAATATTATATATATTTGTGAATGATGTAATTAAAAAATAGCAATCCTAATGAAAATACACACACATATATATAGAAGCTGGTGGGTGTTGATAATTATTATGATTGGATAAATTCTTGGTACAGAAATTATTTTTCTTTATATACACAGAAAGTTGGCTATGTACATTAATTTACTGGATCATATAAGCCAGTATTAAAATAAACAATTTTACATGCATGATCAATTCTGACAGATAAGTATAATTGGTTGTAAATCACACTTTCATAATAAATATGGTTGTAGATCGGATTTGAATGTTGTTGATCCTTGCTTTTTCAAAAAAAAATTGTCATATATTATTATGAAATGATTTGCAGTAGCCAACTAGTATTATTGCCGATTTATTCTTCACCCCTTTCTGTCTAGTACAAGAGATTACCAAATAGTCTATTATATATTGTCTTAACACTTTTTGAATCTAGGATACTAGATACTACAGTTGTATGCTCTGATTTGTTGGTGTGCCACAGAATTGATATACTATTTACCACTTTATGTGAAATCTTAATTGAAAAGAAAGAACTAATAAATCGCTTGCAGTTGATCCTAACATATAAAAGACTACGTTAATATCCATTTCCTTCTATCTATAAATAAAATCATCATTGTGAAACACCACCTACCCAGGTTACCTCCTTTTATATATACAAGGTTTTAATAACCATTCTCCTTCAGCTTTTTCTGATCTTTTACTTTCCAATTTTTCAATATCAGTTCTATCATCATCATCTTCAATAAATTTCTTTTTCTTTTTCTCCAATTTTAATTGACGTTCACGTAAAATATCTGGTGGTGGTTTAAAAAATTCAAATCTAGTAAACATTTTATTAGAATTATCGGTCAGTTTATGAAATAATCCAAATGCTTTCAAAGAATTAACAAATTCTTCACCAATTAATTCTTCATTTTGATTTCTGATTTCACTACTTTCACTAAATCGTGATTTAATTTCTGCTATCCATATTTCCCCTCTTGGTATTAAAATTCTCCATGCTTCTTTAATAAAATCTAAGAAATTAGTACCCATTAATGATAAACAAAATATAACTATAGAACATGATTCATCAGGTAATGGAACATTTTTAATATCAGCAACTGTAATTCTATCATTTTGTTTTTTTAAATCAAAACTATGAACTTTAATATCCAACCCTTTAAAATATTTCTTATTCTTTTTCTGGGGTTTATTATAATTATTAACAAAATTAGTAACATCAAGGCTCAATTGTGCTTCTCCACATCCCATATCAGCAATAACAACTTGTTTATTTTGTAAACCAGGTAATCCTCCAGGTGCATTAACGGGTCTATTTTTACCTCTAGTTTTAATTTGATCAACAAATACATCAACAGGATTTTCTGGCCATGAAGCAACTTGTTGATTAAAACCTTGATGATATTCATCAAATAATGATGGAGTATCTTTAACTAATTTTAATGCTTCTTCTGAACTTATAGTATATAATTGTTCATTTATCCAACGGAATCTTGATCCAGATAATTTGGCCATCATTTTTTGTTGTAATGGAGTCAATTTTTTATTTGATGATATAAATGAATTTGTTAATGATTGGTCACTAGATTGATTCTTTACTTCATTTGAGTCCGTCCGATTGGTTTTCTTTTGCTTCTTTGATTGTTTGTTAGACAGTTTATGTTGATCTTCGGCTGACTGTTGTTCTTCATTTTCATGTTTTCTCTTTTTATCCTTTTTTGGATTTGAATTATCTTTATCAGATTTCGATGATTTTGCATTGGTTTCATTATTTGTTATATTTGAACCATTATCAATTTGTTTCGGTTCTCTTTTGTTCTTATTCTTATTCTTGTTTTTATTCTTTTTTTCAGGTAATCCACCTACTTTGATTTTATTATTATTTTTCAAATCCCATCCTTTAACTTCAAATAACACCATTTTTGAACCAGTTATGTATAGTCTTTGTATTAAATGGAAAAGAATACTACTAGCGATGAGATGAGAGGGTGGAGAGAAGAGGTAGATGATTTTGTATGGCAATAATTTTTTTCTCTTTCTCTCTCTTTGTCTCTGTACACGACTTTGACAATACAGTGAGTCGTGTGAATGCGTCTAATAAATAAAGTGTAAAGAATTAAATCATATCAAATGCCAAATAAACAAACATCAACACGTCTGATAACTCTATAACAAGATTGTACAATAATATTATTAACTACTGGATAAGCAAGTATATCATCAGCTAGTGATTAATATCCATTTTATTACCTCTCCTCTCCTTATAGAATAAATATTATAAGAATAATGATACTACTATGGATAGATCAAATCGTTTACTTTATCCTAGAACTAAAATTGATTGGGGTCCAGGAGAAAATCATATATGTTTAAGAACATCAACTAAAAATTATTATGTGATTGAATTATTTCATCAATCACCAACTTTAGATAAATTAATTCCATTATTTATAAATGATATTAATTCATCACCAAATTTATTTCAAATTTATTATCAAATTGCCGAAAATTTAACTCAAATAGTATTAATTAATAATTATCCCGTGAATAAAGTTCGAATAGTTGGGAAAATCATTAATGAAAAATATAAATCCAATGATAATTATAATACTAACACTAATACTAGAGCGAAATCTGGTAATGGACAAGGTATTAATGATGTGTTTTTAACAATTGATGATTTCGTTGGATCAAGTTCAAGAATAATTGTTAATTTAAACCAATCGAAATTTAGATCTCAAGGATGTAAATTAAATATGTCCAATCGTGGGAAAATTGTTGAAATTGAAGGGATCATAAATAATAAATATATATATTATAATAGATATAACAACTACAACAACTATAACAATGATAACTTACTACAACGAGAAATCGATGTTGAAAAATTTACAGTATTAAGTCATAATGGTAATGAATTCCATATTGAAATGGAAAATTGGAAGAAAACATTGGAATTTCGTAATCTGAATTTATTGGAACCATGGGTATTTATTCCTTCACCACAAAGAAATAAAGATTGTCAACAGCAGCCTTTAACTTATAGATTCACGGAAGCAGAATTACGGAAACGGAATAATCGTCAGAACTTGGTTATTTCATCGCCTTCGCCAATTAATGAAATACAACCAGTAGAATTGGCATTTGAAGATAGTTTATTAGTTGATGCTGTACGTAAATCAAGTGATAAGACAGTAGTTGATTCTATTGATAATGATGATTGGCCACAGGAAAGCGGGTTTGAAGAATTAAAGGATGATTCAGCGGTAGTGCAACAACAACAACAGCAGCAGCAGCAGCCGAATTTACCTCAGATTCCACGTTCATCACTGACATCACGACAAGCCACCCCTCTTACTAGCGATACAGCCATCAATGGCACATCACTGGGTTTATTCAATCAATTAGAAAATATATCAAACAAGAAAGATGTCACTCTGAAGATGGATGACGACGACAACCACGATGATGATGATGATATTATAATTTTAGCGGTGAATGATAATCCTGTTAAAGTAGTGACAGAATTTCAAGTAACTTTGGAAATTATAAAATTCATTATCAATAAAAATTTCACCAAATTCAAACTTGTGGAAATATATCGTCATAATTATATTTCACGATTATTAACCAATTTAACAACAATTCAATTGAGTACTTTACAACAAATTCCAAATTTCAAAAATTTGACTTCATTTGACGAATATAAATCAATAATTTTCCATCGTATTCGTCGTGTTTTACAATTTGATTATGAATTAATCACCGTTAGTCAAACCCAACTGGTTAAACTGAAAAATTTACAAAATTTATTTTATAGTTTGATACAAATCTTACATAATTTAAGTGATACTGAAAAACAACTGAATCATGAATTGAATGTAATGGATTATATAGAATTATTAAGACAAGAAAAATTAATATTTGGTGGGATTAATTATAAAATAATTAATGGAATTATTGATTACATTTTGACAATGGTTTTAAAACAAGATCGTTTATGGAAATATGATACAAAAAACATATCATGGAAATATATAGGATAATTATTATAGAACCTTTATGCTTAACTTATTTATTTATTTATTTATATAGTATATTTATTACCATTTGTGTGGGTTTATTTGTAATTGGTGATTTTGCGGAGAGAGCAATTTTGATCTTCGGTTATCTGCGGTGAAGAGAAATATCTTATCAAACTATATAAAACTAAATTGAATCCACCATATATGTAAAAAAAATATCATCAATACTTCTTTCAATTCTTTCTTTCAGTATTATCATTTTTATAGCCAACTACAAGGCAAACCATATATTCACCAGTTAACATAATAGCACCTTGAAAACATACATATCCTTTTTTTTTTTCCATAATGTCTGTTGATCCAATTACTTGTCATATATTAGATACCACATTAGGAACACCAGCTTCTGGTGTCATTGTTCAATTGTTTCATATATCTAATGATCCTTTATTATCTTCAATATCTGAAGACACAACTACAACCAATGGTAAACATTTTGCAATGGCAAAGACTGATAATGATGGACGTATTAAACAATGGATAATTAATCCAAATGGAGATTTCCAAAATCTAGGAATCACTAAAAATAGTAGCAAGAATAATCATCAATCATGGAATAATTTAAAACCAGGCATATATAAAGCTAAATTTTTAACTGGGAAATATTTCTTACTGTTAGCTCAAAATCAACAAGGATCGACTAGTGGTGGTGACGGTGGTAGAACATTTTTCCCATTTGTTGAAATTTCATTTATTATTGATAATCCACCAGATAATCATTATCATATTCCTTTATTGTTAAGTAATTATAGTTATACTACTTATCGTGGAAGTTAATACATTTATACATATATATGTAGAAAATTTACAATACTACAACATAGAATAAACAATGTATTTATCAATAAAACAAAATAAAATGATTAGAATTAACTAAATGAACTAAATAAATAAAAAAAAATACAGGAAAATCTATCTAAATAATTATACAGTTTATGGGAAATTTTGATTGTCTGGGTGTAGTTTGATAAGTCAACCTTCCTTAGTAAAAGAAATGTGTATTATTTTGAGAACTTTCATGAACCAACATTTCATTACATTTATAATAATTCAATTCATTCTTGATCTTATTAATCTCTTTTGGATCACTCAAAGAATATTGGGTAACGGCCTTATTATATCTCTTATACATATCACTGGCAAACGTTTCATTAATAGATATCTTATTGGTGAAAACAACACGTTTAGAATTGGATGATGAGCCAGAACTACCTCCTCCTCCTCCTCCTCCAATCATGGTTTGTTTCATAGTAGCAGTGAATCCACCGCCACCACCACCCATCCTCTTACGTCTTTTCAAAATCGATCTCTTGCTCATTGATTCATCAACAAATAATTTAACTTCTGATAAATCTTCAAATTTTTTCATATCAACTTCAATTTTAGGATAATCTTTAAATTGTCGAATATATTTCAAATGAGGTGGTAAATTTTTCTTTTCATCATCAGTAAGATTATTGAAAATATATTGTAATTCTTGACTATCGATAACCATTGATTTTTTGACTCCATCTCGAGTACTGCTTGTTTCAGAACCATCAACAACTGGGTCAAATTTTTCATCAGCCAGCATTCTAATATTTTTAGATGTTCCAACAAGCAGTGGTGCAATTAAAGGAGTAGCAGTAATAACTGGAGTAGAAACTTTTTCATTATGTTCGGTGATGGGTACAGGACTAGTAGTATTAGCAGAAGCACCAGCAGTTCTAGCATCACTAAAGCCAGCAGCCGGACCAGCATCAGTAGTAGTGATAGTAGGTGCACCTGGACCTGCACTCGCTGCTGCTGCTGCTGCCATTTGATCTCTAAATTTTTCCAATTCTCTACTAGTTTTCGCATCAAGAGTAGCCTCCAGACTTTTATCAATATATGCATTCAATGCACCTTCATCCATTGTAGCCCAACGTGCTTCACTTTGAATAAAATCCATATTTTCAGTTTCATCATTTTCATCACCACTAGACATAGATGGACCCGATTCTCCATCAGCATCATCTTTCAATTGTTGATCTTGAATTTGGGCAATCGATAATTCATCATCTCTTAAAAATGGTTCATTCAAACTACTTGACCCAGTAGTAATTTTATGAATAAAATTTGGTGGTGACGTTGGTGTTAATTCACTTTCAAATTTTTCATCAAAGGTTAACATCAATTCTTCAAATAACCCAGTTTCTTCAGGTTCAAAATCAGGTAATGACCCCAATTTTATCGAAGGGGCTATTTCACTCAATACCGAAACTCTATTCTCATTATTGAAACCTAATTGTGGTTTCTGTTTTTCAGCAATCACTGGCAAATCTTCTTGATCCTCTTTCTTTTGTCTTCTAAACTTGAATAATCTCGATCCAGCGGATCCTGCAGACGCCAAAGAAGTGGTTGATTCTGATTTTTCCATTGATTTTTCATGAATTTGAGGTTTAAACATCTTAAAAAATGATTTGAAATTAGTACCACCTTTCTTAGTATCTTGTTGATTAAGTGGAAGGTTTCCCTCTATGGCTGCATTAGTACCACTTTGATAGATATGGGATTTAGGCAGGTTTTTGTGAAATTGTTGTTTTGGTTGCATTGGCTGTGGTGGTGGTGGATGTGAAATCAGATCAAAAGACTCATCTGCAACCGTTGTGTTGGAAAAGTCTTGTTCATTCTTCCCAATTGGAGGTGGTTTACGTGTTGGTTCAAACCTACTATGTGCTGACAACTTTTCAGATGATGGAACAAGTATATCAGGAACTTGTGATTTATCGGAAACCACCGATGGTAATGATTTCGTCTTTTTCAATGCCTTTGCGGGTAATTCATTCAACTTCGATTCTGATTTATTTGAACTGTTTCCTAAATTCTTACTCTTGTCAGCATCTTCATTCAATAACAATGATCTAACAGGCTTTGACGGCTTTTTCTCTGGAGTTACAGGATCTTCAAATTGTTCTTCGTTTTTCATATCCTTTAATTTTAAAGATTGTTTGGCCAATTCTTCTTCAAAAGTACCAGATGCATCATATAAAACCAGTCGTGTAGGACTTGGATCTCTTTCATTTTCACTACTTTTATTACTGGTCAGATGTCCCAGTGCATCACGACGATCCAGTACATTAGGGTTGGTTGCTGATGAGAGTGGTGGTGGTGGAGCCTTTATAGGTTGCGTTTGAATCGCTATTGGAATAGTGAACTCTTCAACTTCCTTCTTCTTGCCGATAGCATTACCAGAAACCTTTTCAGAAGGTTTGTGTTTCAGACTTGAATGCGATTCATCTTTACCATCTGTATCTGATTTTTTATCTCCGTGTTTCTTGGATCTTTTCTTCTTTGGTCTCCCCTTCACTCTCATTCCAGGTGACTTTTCAATTGGTGGTGGAGGTGGCGGAGAATCACCTGTGATTTGAGGTGTCGTTACTTCTTGTATAGGACTTCTCTTTGGTGTTATGGGCGGTGCTGGATCTGCAGATGCATTAACTGGTGTCTTCTTTTGCGCATTAAAAAAATCACCAGCTGACGATGTAGATGAGGCGTTACGATGATGCTTTCTGATTTTATTATTATTGACAATCATGACATCACCTCTTGGAGGTATATCCACTTGTTTATCATTCAAAAACTTGTTGAAAGTGCTGGAGCTTATATCATAGTATCGTGAACTTCTTGGCGTGGAGGTTATAGAATCTGTTGGTGAGGGAATAAACTTTATTGCTTGATCTTCACTAACCTGGATAATCTGTTCCTTAACTGGAGCTCCAGTACTACTAGAACGCAACAGTTGACGTTTTTCATTGATTAATCGTGAGTATTCTTTCTGTTCTTGTTCAATTTGATCTTTGTCTAATTGTTCTTGTTGTTGCTGATGATGAGTCTTGGTTGGAGTAGAATTTAAATTCGAAATGATTTCACTCAACTGGTACAGTTCAGGCGATGAATCATGGAAATATTGTTCAACAAATGATTCGGTATCTATTGTTGGCTCTGGTAACAAACTTATTTGACTTTTTCGATTACTAGTCCCACCACTACTACTGGAGTTAGTGCTTGTACTGATACTAGTGTCTGTATTCAGTCTCTTGTAATCTAATATCGATCCAGCACTAATTCGAGGCGGCCGGAAAGCATTGATCTTGTTTGGTGGTGTAACAATTGGAGTAGCAGTCTTTAACGACGTTGGTGATGGTGGTGCTAACTTTGGTGTATCTTTGGGTTCTTTGAACAGCTCTTGATCAGGTGAACTAACTGGAGTCTTGAAAATTTCTTCTTCACTAGACATTTCTGACGAACGAGATATATCTCTTAATGTTGGCTTTACTGGTGCACCCAACTGAGAAATACTATTCGAATTGCTGCTATCATACAAGGAGGTTGGCGAACTGTTTCCAGAACGGTTGCTCAATTCTCTTTGCTTTAGCACATCCAATGGTGGTGTGTTGTCATATAACAAGGAAGGAGTATTACCAGCAGATGAATTATTTGTTGAATTTGGTGAATCATTATTGCCCACTGTGAGAGGACTCGACAATGAGTGTTGCAAATTTCTCGATCTTGGTACATTCCTCTCACTTCGAGAACTTGACGATACAGATTCATCGCGTACAAATCGACGCAGATCAGATACATTTCTATTATCCCAAGATGAATTATTCGAATGGCCTACACTAACTGATCGTAATGTTGAGGCTGGAGTTGTCCTAAATGTTTCCTCACTAGTCTCATTTAGTGTGGTTAGGGCAGCATCTTCGGTTGCGGAATCTGGACGATTGTTGTTACTCTCATCACAAGATGACCCAGAGCTGTTTCTGATTTCATTGGAAAGTCGATTGTGGTCGTCACTTATTGATGTAGATGGAGTATTTGTAGCTGATCGATTGACATTTGAATGGGAACTGTTGGCATTTTCCGCTAACAAATTGGAAACATTGGACACATTAGATGTTTGAGATGAGAATGAGGACGTGTTGGAATATTGCTCGGTTTTGGTGATATTTTGAGATTGGAGTTTGTGACTATTTTTCAAACTAGAACTGCTGTTGCTATTTCGATACGATTCATATGGCATCTTTGTGGTACTATCCTCAAGTACAATATTGGTTGCAATATCTCCTTTGTTACTTCTTATAGTCAGCACCAAATTCTGTTTATTTAACACTTTAACATTCTGAAGGGAAGCTGACCTGGGTAGCGACGTCAAAGAATTATTTGAATGTATTGAAGTTTTCCCACTATTACTAGGTAAAGTAGACGCACTATTTGCGGATGAAGAATGGGTGGAATGTACTGGACTATGAGTTGGTGAATCTGTTGCAAAGGAATTACTCGGTACGATAGTGTCAACTGGTGAAAAAGTATTTTCGGGCTTTGTTGGTGGAGAATCAGTATGTATCTTGTTTGGTCTATTTCTTTTTGCTGGTGTTGTTCTTGGTCTGAATACTTCACCATTAGGGAAATAATATACTCCTTCTTTAGAATAAAAGGAACTACCGCCACTAGGAGGACTACGAAAACTTGTATCACTTAGTAGTTTTGGTGAGATTCCATTACTGTTGGGAAATTTCTTTGTTGGCTTTTTCACAAATTTACTATCCACTGCAATTAGGTTGTCTGTAGATAAATCATGTACGGAAATGTTGTTCTGCGATGATGCAGTAGTTGACATTGAAGTCAAAGAATTTCTTCGTGAACTATGCTCTGTCATTTTTTTTTTTGAAAGAACAATCTTATATCTGGAAGTGGAATAATAAATGAATCAAAAAATACAAAAACGGGGAAAATAAAAAAAAGTATAAACGAAAGTGGAATTTAAATAAATTGACTTGATGGAAATGGAAAGTTAACTCTAAAGGTTATCTCTCTTTCTTCTCTAGATGTTGAGCTAAAAATAAAATATTAAAATATTAAAATATTAAAATATTGAAATATTGAAATAATAAATTTTTTTTGAAATATTTGTTTTTTTTTTTCTTTAAGGGGGCTCTGTCTCTCTCTCCCTCTCAAACCTTCTTTCTCTTTGTTTTAGTAATTTGGGAGAACAGAAAAATAGAAAAGAAGAAAAGAAGAAAATTATAATCAATAAATTTTTTGTTGCTTGATTTAATTTGAAAGGGAAGTAACGGGAGTGTACCTAATGATAAAAAAAAAATTAAACAATCAATCAATCAACTGGCAATATTCAATTTGACATATACTTTGATTTGATTGTTTTAGATAACTAAGTTGAATATTCTCTAGTCTATTAGTTATTGTCCAAATTAATAGCTTGTCAGCTAAGATGGAAAGCTAGACTTGTATAGCTAAATTAAAAAACTTATTGGAATCAGATAACAAAAAAAAATTATTGTGTTGTACCCTTTTGATTGTTAAATTTGCCGAGCAATTGACGGATGTAACAGGGACCCAATTGACACGAAATATAGATATGTATGTGTGTTGATATAGTTTTTAGGTTTGCGAAGTGTAATTATAAATCTCAAAACAAAGAACTCTTGATAAGATTATAATAATTCTCAATCGAGATACTCGTTTTTGTTCTTATTTAAGCTTTGAACAAAAAGAAAATATCCACCAATTTAAATGGGAAAAGAATCGAGGAAGCGAGTGTGTTGAAGTAGTTTAATTCTCTAGTGTGTAATGAATAACCCACACTGTATTCAGTTGTAACAGAAAAGTAGGGATGTATCGTAATCTTGAATGGAATAACAAAAAAAGAATCTTTGAATTAAAAAACAGATCTTCTTTGTATATTGGGTTGGTTGGTTGGTTGTAAAGGCTGTGTGTAGTTGTTGTCAAATTTTATCAGTCTCTAAACGTGTTTTCTTTTTTCGTTCTATTTGATACTAATCTTTTCCTGGCACTAAAATGTATCTATGTATTGAAATGTTCTAAGTATGGCTTTGGTTGACCTTATTGATAGTAAACTGGATAAGAAATAACTAATGTAAGAGTTGAAAAAGAACAGTTTGGTCAATAGAGAAAAGAGAAGAAATGAAATATAAGAAAAATAACAAAATGTGTTTGAACAAAATTTTTTTTAGTTTTGATTTCTTGAATCCTCCTTCATTTCTACAACTTATAACCACTTTGTGTTGATACTTCGGGTAATCCCCAAAAAATCGCCTCTAACAATATGCATTTATTTTACAGTAGTACAGGTTAAACTTGCAGTATGAAAAACAGAACATATGTTAGAAAGAGGGTTTGACAATAATGAAATTCCACATTTTTTTCAATACACAAAAACGTAAATAAATAAAAGAATTTATTATTTGTGGGCGACCAGCCAACATCAAATAATTCCAACCAGAAACGAATACTAGTGAACTGACAAATAAAAAATAATAGAATATGTATTAACTCGTTTTCTGAATTATTAGTTGAAACATCCGAGATTGCTGGGACTATTTTTAATTAGTGTGTAATTATTGTCTACAACGTGCAACCTCTTAAACATCCACCAAAACAAAAAATTGAAACAACCAACGTCGCGTAAACTAGGAACAAACAATACAACCCCAATTAGATTGTTATACAACTACCAACAAGAATAACTTCATAGATACTGGAAATAAAGTTAAGGGAAAAAAAAAAACAATCAAGAAGAATTTCAAATCAATCTTTCAAAACCCTTGAACACAAAATCAAATGAAAAACAGTTTCAACACGACGAATCCTTGCATTTCTTGTTTAGCTTTATGTCAATTAAGGAAAAACTTCAAATCTTGAACTACTGGTTTGGGAAAGCGTTTGGGCTTTAAACTGCATTAGAGTATGATGAGATTGAAATTAACTAATTGATTCTAATTGTTTGCATTATTATCTAAGTTTTATTGTTCTGACTACAATCTCTCGTTTCTAAAAAATCCCTTGTTCAATTAAGTCAGGAGAATAATAAGTTCAGATAGTTAGACAAGTTGCCGTAATCCCGAACCTTTTATTATCAATGTTGTTCCTCGACCTCTCAGGTTTTTGAAACTCTTATTCAGAATACTTCACTGTGTACCACGTTTAATTCTTAGATGCTGTAATGCCAGGGGTTATCAGTAGCGCTTGCAAATATCCGAAACAAAGTTAATCATTGATTTACACAATGATTTCACCCCTTCTTTGGTCACGGTAGACCGACAATCATTGGACTATCAAACAACTATCAGCCAGCCACATCATCGATTCCAAGTTGAGTTCTATATCTGAGACATTATGTATAGAACAGTGAAACTTTGACGGATGTCTAGAATTGGTAACCTTTTCTGTTTTATCGCCATATGGTACCTTAAAATGTTGTAATATCATGGGTATGCTCAATTACTGCAACTTTCAGTTTATTATCACTTTGGTGATGGTTTTAACAATAAAACAGTACCTATATAGACAGGTCGTGGACGTTGGTAATGCATAAACAACAATTGGATCTTTTTTCGTCAATTTTCAAGTTTCAATTGCAAGCAAAAAAGACCGTGTATAGCATTCAGTCTAGAAAAATAGAAATTTTCGTGTCTGGATTCGATTTTGGTGACTCTTTTTTTTTACCCCTGAAATATTTAAACTTTTAGTGTCTAAAAGTTTTTTTTTGGTGTTTTTTTTCTTATTATGCAGTATCCGATTCTGACAATTTTTTTTCAAACATTCCAGTATAAAACTAAATGTTTGAATTGAGTGATGTTGGAAACGGTAAGAACTACGTCTTTTTTGGTATACGATGCCTGTAAAACAATGTCTGTTGGTCCGACAGTTGAATTAAATTCTAGTAAAAGGTTTCCCTGTTGATGAACACTTTCAATATTGCGGAAAGTTTGTTGGTGCCTGTGATGCATAAGTAAATAGATGGCAACCACAGTCTTGAAAATAAACAAAACATAGCAAACTCGAAACAAAATTGACGGAAATAGGCATCGAATTTAAAGTTGTATAATAGCTGATATTTGTGGTATGGTTGCAAAATATGCAGCATATCTATAACTCGAAAAAATAGTTCCGTTTTTGCAAACCACAAACATTTGATACCAAACCATGTACAGTAGCTATGAAAATACTTCTAATTTATTCAATGACTCCAAAACTTGTTATATGGTTTACGTTATTTGTACTATGTTTGCAAATGGGTGATACATTTGATATATCAATAAATAATGAAGAAATTGATAATCCTGGCCTAATCATCAAATCTAAATTTAAAAAATATTTACCGGAATTACAAGAAAATCTAGAAATACCAATCACTGAGAAGCAACAAAGTATTAAAGAATCATTTATTCCTAGACGGATAAATTACCCTCGTTATGGATTGAGATCACGATTTAGAAAAGATATTGCTATTCTGGAAACAACGACCACCACCACCCAAGAATCGGAAACATCAATTGCAACAAATGGTGATTCTTTCGATAGTGACAATGGAGAAAATAAAAGTGATTCAAGTGATGATGAAAGTAGCAACAACGAGGGTAATGATAAATCTGATGCTACATTCAAATCACTTTCTTCTTCTGCTCCTACAGTAGTACATTCAAGACGATCTTGGATTAAAGATTTCTTAATTTTCAAAGAACAAAAAGTATCTACCATGTCATCTTCGTCTTCGTCATCTTCCGGGTCATTACGAGACAAGTCCAAACTCAAACAAGAAAATAAACAACTACAATCTCGGATCAAGAATTATGATGACACAGTCAGTGATCCTCGAGATTTAAAACGATGGGTAAGATTGATTGCTGATGAAGGTAAGAATGAATTTGGTAAAAAACACTCATCAAAAAATTATATTCAAAAAAATGAAATTGAATTAGATATTGAAGAATTTATTCATTATTTAGTGGAAGAACAAGGATTTAATTCATCAGATTTAGAATTTTTGAGATTGAAAAATTTGGATTATGGATTAGGTGAAATCGAAAAAGAATTGAATAAATTAAAAGAGGCAAAAGGGTCACCTAAAGTTATTTCCATTGGTGGAGAAGATGAAAATTCAGCTCCATTGTTATGGATTAAGATTTCTAAACCTACTGTATGCTTAGTAATTGCTTTAACTTTTCTATTGCTAGGTTAATAATCAATAACACACACATGCACATACACACATATATATATATCTAGCGGTAATTCTTCTATTCATCTAATTTTTCTAATACATCAATATTTGTAGAACTTAATCTCCATAAAATCATCATGAATACACTACGATAAGGCAGGAATCTTTTAGCAGCATATTTAACATATGCATCATGTATAGGCGTCCAATTCCTTTTAGAATCAGTCTTATTAGCAAATTTCAGTTTCCGTTTCAATAATAATTGACTTTCTTCATCATTCATACATTCTTGTTTAATTTGTTTCAACAATTCAGGTCGTTTATTTAAATAACGAGCCATTCCTCGAGCTATTCCCAAATCATCTTCAGCAAACACGTCCATTTCTTCTAATGTAAACATGGCAAACATTTTTGCTGACCATATACCAATACCTTTTAATTTACACAATTCAATTAAAATGTCGTCTAATTTTGACTGTTTATAAAATTCAAATCTAGTCAAATGATTGTTAGGGTCATTAAATGCCTCACTTATACTCTGAACATATTTGACTTTCATATTTGATAATCCAACACTCTTTAATTCTTCGGGCGTGAATTTCAATGTTTTATCAGGAGTTGGTATTCCATCAAATAATCCTTCAAATCTTGTTTGAATAGCTTTAGCAGCTGCACCACTCACTTGTTGAGCAATAACTGACCGAATTAGTGAATACCAGTAAGTATGAATTCGATTTTCCTTGTCGTTGCTGTTATTGTAATTCTCATTCATAGTTACATTGGTGTAAATTAAACTGCTGAAACTTTTAAAATTCTGATGCACGATAACTGGATATAAACTTGGATCAATTTTAAGTATATGTTGAATCCCCTTGATAAATTCTGGTGTATGATCTTGAATGTATTTGGGTGGAAGCGAAAGATCTTGTGGTATAGTTATATGAGTTAATAGATCTTCTAGATCCAGTGATGATTTGGTTAATTTAGGTTTTGGTTTGGATAATTTGGGTTTCTTAATGATTTTTGCATTCTCTATTGATGTTTGTGAAAGCTTTAAATTTGAGTCAACTATAGTTGTCTTTCTAGTAGAACTGGTAACAGATTTGGTGGTTATTGATTTAGATCGCGTTATTGCACCCATCTTGAATAATAATACACGTGTCTTTTGGAAGTATATAGGAAATATTGTACAGCAGATAACTTAATAAGATCAAACAAAATGATAAAAGGGCGAGTATATTGCTCCAGAATTAGGTAGATTCTTGAATAATGTTGATTAGTAAGAAACTGGAAATTTGCTTCCATGGTGATAATTTTATAGTCCTGTAATTATTTTTTTTTTCGGTGGCTTATTTCCGTAATTACTAATTGGGGGTATCTAAATGAATCCAAAAATGTTGAGAGCAATAAAATATGAATTAAGGTTTACAGTAAGGTTCATTACTGTTCTAAGAGAACAAGGTCGTCATATAGTACTCTAATCTCCATCTAAAACATGCCATAAGCTTATGTAGTCCAAATGATCGGTAACTTTATTAAATGCTTACACTCCTTTAATTGTGTGCTCACGTGACATGCACTATTTTGCAGTAATACAAATTGACCCTCTATTGTATCGTAATATTGTTTAAATGCTAGGCGTGCATATCTAATTGAGTTCGAGTATACTCCTTGATGCAATCAAAACCTTATTGCTCCCTCAAAATTGTACTGTTTCTACTATATTTTCTGCAGTATACATTATCACGCCAAACGCTGTAACTTAAAATCAATAAGCATTATATTATTATGAGTAGTTCTTGAAATAATCGCCAATTCTGTTGTTTCTCCAGCCATGATATAAGTGCTAAACTTAAGTTTTGCTTTACAGTTGTTGTGTCTTTCTGTCTTTGATGTGCCTAATGGGCGGCTAAAAATCATTTGTTCACAAACACAAATAGGTTGGCGGCTAATACTCTACCATATAATTCAATGCTAGACCACAATTACAATTTTTGCTGTCCCTATAGTTTAATTTTCTTACTATATAAATAGCCTAAATTTCTTTTGCATCCAAAAAAATTTTTTCCTTTTCTTTTCACTTTTTTCTTTCTTTCTTTCTTCTTTTCTTTATCAGTTTATTAACTATCTTTAGTTCAATTCAATTCATTCATGCTGCTTGTAATAATTATTCCTGAATCTATGTTGTTTCTGATTCATTGACGTTGTTGCTTCTTCCCATTCAAGTCCATGTTCCTCAATCATATTGCCGCTGATGGATATTTCAAATATACTTAGCTAAGTCAATTAAAGTAGTTCAAGGTTGTGAATTGTGTTGAGCCAATTATTTGCTGCTCATAAGAGAAAAGAGTTAACTTGGTGCTGCTTCAATGAAAGAGATTACGTTTTTGCACCCATAAAAATCTTACCGCTGACACAGAACTGTAACAAAATTCCTTTGCCGCTAAATATCATCCTATTGACATGCTGGCTGCTATTCATTCTTTCATGTCCTTTCTGTTTACGTTGTAACTTCAAGTTGTTTGACGCTAAAATTTATTGTATAGATACATATTGCGTATAAATTGTGTAGGATAGGATGTTCTGGGGGATAGGAGATACGATGTTATGAATGGTGCTATAGGGAGAGAAGTAGGTCCGAGGAAGACGTAGAGGGGTCCACGGATACCAAACTTTTCTTATAGTGCAGCGCATCTCTTCTAAGCAGGCGTTGTGCATGCGCAAGTGTGGGTGCTAGAGCCATTGCATGGGTAAGTATTGGCCCAAAAAATGCAGTGGTATCGGTGCTTGTGCAAGTGCTAAAGCCAATGCGTAGGCTGGTTCTGCAGCTGCGTGTTGGTGCCAACGCAAGGTCGGGTTCATGGTCACCGGCATAGAAGCTGAAATGGTGACCAGAATCCATACCTTTACTAAGCCCTACGCACCGCCCAATTGCTGTGTTAGGGTGAAAAGCTGCGGTCCACCTCTACGGTCCGTCCAAATTTAGGTATGTAAATAGAAACTGTGTAGTAACTAATGATAACGTTGTTGTGTCAGTTTTTTTTTCTTTTTATTTTTTTGGCAACCAAATTGAGTTAGTTTCTTTACACTACTGTACTACATGTTTTATAGGATGAAGTTAGTGGTAAATATCTTTTTGTACTATCCCTGGACGTCTTTTCTTTAGCCAGTTATGTACATAAGAGAAGATTATCCCCAGTTATCTACAAATGTTAAGGAAAACAAGCGGGATTTGGAATTTGTTGCAAACAATGTGAGATCAGCACTTATAGGAACAAATGGGTTGTCTGAATCCAAATCTGTGTCAATAGATACGAGTGGTAAAACTCCAAACAAGAATCCATTGAATACTAAACTAAAGAATATTATAATCAAGTTGCAGAGACTACTTCCTATTAGAAAGTTATTACAACATGTCAAGAAACGAACGTTGTCACCAAAAGAGAAAACTTTACAAGTAGACACAGATTTTATCAATACAAATGATATCTTTGAAGTTCCTTCACGTCATGTTTGTACTACATTGGCGATCCCATTATTTAGTAGAAATTGTATCCGTCCCAAATCAACTACATGTGTCAGGAAAATAGTCATGGCAAATTCTCAGAACTCCCTATTTTCAAATCGATCATCATTCAAGTCGATCTTTGATAAAAGATCAAATATCACAACCAATGCAACCACACCCAACTCAAACATCATAATTAACTGAATTGATCCTTTGTAGCTTTTAGAATTATATTTCGCTATATATTTATAAACAAAAAAAGGCACCATTATTCCTATAATTTGCTAGGAATATTCGTATTGTCTCCTAATAAATCATGCAACTTCTTTTTCCTCAAAATCAGTTTATAATCACTTCCATACTTTTTATAGTATTCAAAATCAGTGATTTTAGGATGTTCTTTATAACATGTTACAACAAAATCATTAACTAAACTCATAATCAAATCTGGACTCTCAGCGTGCATATTATGATATTTCCCTTCAAGGACTTGGATTTCAGCAAAACTCAATTCTTGATCTTTTTGTGAATCAATGAAAGTTGCCAATGCATCATTTTCTCCACATAATATTTTGGTTGGAACTCTAATTTGTTCATAACTAGACTTCGTGGCCGTGATTGACTCCTCGGAATTGTAATAATTAATATAGTCTTCCAAACCGTCGTGTTTCAATTCAACAGTTCGGTAATATTTCGATCTATCGTACATTTCAGGAATTTCATCTTCTAGCATATTACGCAAAACAACAGGATGAAATTTTCTGTAGAAAGATCTATTAGTGTAATGTTCATAGATCTTATGATACCAATTTTCACCTTCGGGGATATTATCAAAATAAAATTTCACAAAGTCACGATGATACCAATCCTGATAGACCTTCAAATTGTGGTGTCGTAACTCAGGGAATGTAACACATACTGGGTTGATTAATATTGACGATTGAAACAAGTTTGGTTCAATTGCAGTCATTTGCATGGCAATGAATCCACCCATTGAATGTGCAACCACAACATTAAAAGCATTAGGATGAAGAAATGCATCTCTTTCATGGATTTTTGTAATCATGATATAATCCTTGGCAAAATCATTCCAATCAGATACATGTCCCAATTTACCTCGATTGACATTGGCTGAATCTCCCATGTTAACATGATCAGCAGCAATGACAGTATCAATGTGCATATCTGGGAAACTAACTTCATACATGGTGAATAATTTATCAATCTGATAATGCCAAATACCTTTATTCATCCCATTTCCATGTAAAAATAAAAAATTTATTCTTGGTGAATTGAAAGGGATTTGTCTTGTAGTGACATATTTACGATATGCAATTTTCAATTGATAATCTTCTCTTAAATGACTAGGTTTAGATAATACAACTGAACCGGGAGCTCTTGGATTGGCTGCGTCCTTAACTTTCAAAGTACGTTCATAATATGGGGAATCGCTTGGTTTCAAATGCATTTTAAGTCAACTATAATTCACTATAAATTGTTATTAATATTCTTTTCTAATAATTTTTTTTAAAAAAATGTTACGGACCAATGAAAACTAATATGTATTTATATAATTCTTATAACTTTCGTCATACGTTTTTTTCTATGTGATTTATTTTTTTCTTGTCCTTGTTGGTATTATATAATAATTATAGTGTGTGTGTATGTGTGTTTGTAGCGTATATCCTTGGGAAAAAGAATCGTGGGGTTAAGGAATAAATGGGGAGGTTTTTGTTTCAAGTTTAAGCATTTTAGTGTGTATGTCGGGACGTAATTCGACCGATTGTGCCCCGCCGGGAATTACTTTGCCTAAAAAAACATCATCCCACGGGTTAATTGGGTCGTTAATTTCCTGTAAGGAGAGGATCACTTTTACTACGAGTAAATAGATTCATTCTAATCTTGACTAAACATGTCAGCTGATTACTTCTCAGTTTATCTGGGCTTCTCTTAATCATGCCGTTGGAATCAAAAAAAATTATATTATTCCCAGGAAGTAATTACTTACACAAATTTGCAGTTTGTTTCCTTTTCTTTTTGGATATTCATCGAACAAGCACTAGTAATACTTTTCTTTCTTTGATTAGATTTCTTGATTTATCTCTATCAATTGGTCTTGATCATTCTTATCATAATGGAGTTAACCAGACATCATCAAGGAAGGAAAAAAGTACGATAAAGTCGATTATATACAGAGACATTCAAACGCGTCAAATCGAAAAAATAAAAAAATAAAAAAATAAAACAGACTTGAATTAGTATTAGAAACTAGAACCACAGCATCTTTAAAATCAACTTATTTGCATCGACCCCTTTCTTTACTAACAATTTTTGTTATTTGCATAATTTTATAGAGTGTTATCTTATCAGCATAAGATATTTTAACTATTCATTTTTTTAGTACATAATTACAATTTATTGTGAGTCCCCATTTTACTAAGGTCATGTCATTGAAACCATTTACGGGGTTATTATTCTGTTGCACTGGGTTGGAATCAACCACACGACGAGAGGTGGTAGAGAAGATAGAGACCCTTGGGGGAATTCATTATTCAGATTTAATGACAGATGTCAATTATCTTATAGTGGGAGATAGAGACACTGAGAAATATCGATTTTGCATTAAATATAGACCTGACATTATTTTTATTGATGCTGATTCCATTTTCACAATTCATAAACATTGGATAAACGGTGAAGATGAGAACCTGGACTTACTACGAATAGAGAAATATAGGTTGGCAATATTTGCTCAATTGAATGCATGTTTCTCAAGAATAGAAATGTCAACCTCTCAAATTGATCATTTGGTCAACACAGTAAAATTTCGACAGCGTACTAATACTTCACCTGAGTATTTCCGTCCGAAAAACCTATTCAAATTGTTTGTTGATAATGGTGGTATTGCCAAAGAATCTTTACTGTGTCATCAGAATTTTATTATCACAGCTGATCCACGAGGAACACGATACAACAAGGCTCTTGAATGGAATGTACCCGCAATACATCCTATTTGGATTGTCGATAGTGTATTGAGAGGTGCTGCATTAGATTGGAAAGATTATATTTTAAACAACAATCCAAATGATTGCTATGATCGAGGGTGTGATGTTTGGCCCGAAGTTTTCGATTGTCAGGAGAAACAAAAACAGAAATCTCAACAACAACCTAAAAGATTAGAGTCTACTGAACCAGAAGTAAAACGGAAAATCACCAATAATAAAACCAATGCTGATATTTGGAACTCGATTATGGATCATACCAAGAAGCAAACAAAGCAATTGATTCACGACAAGACCTGGGATGATGATGAGGAGGAGGAAGATAATGATGATGATGGTGATACCCAAACCAAAAATGAAAAGAATAATCAATACAAGAATATTACTACAATTCCTAAAGATGGAAAGCAGAAACCAGAATTAAACGGTAAAATACATAATTTGGATCTTAAATTGGTGTCAGAAAGTAAAGAAAACTCACCAAATGTCCTGGAAAGTCAATTATTTTTAGGGTTCAACTATTATACGGTCGGTTTTGACTCTCGTGAGTTTGACTTGTTATCCAAAGCAATTGAAAACTACCTGGGAGAAATATCTAATGATCCAAATGACGATTCTATCACTCATGTGGTTATTCCTGCAAAAAAGGGGTATCAGTCAATGCTGGTTTTGAAAGTCTTACCTGCTGACCTTAAGCTGAGAATTGCAAATGGGTTTGTCAAAATTGTTACTGAGTTTTTCATTGAAAGATGTATGTTTTACAAGAAAATTATATTAGATAGATGGGGACAGCCAATGAAGGGATTAGTGCCGTCTAAAAAATCATTTAAAATTTGTACCACCGGGTTTACTGGCATTGAATTATTGCATATTGAAAAACTAATACGGGCGTTTAACTTTGAATATTGTGAAACATTGTCAGAACAGAGAGATCTACTAATTCTCAACGTAAATTTATTTAAAAAAAGCTTGATGAATTCGCCAAAGTTATTTCAATACAAATGTAAGGACATTATCAATTGTCCAACTGGTGGATCTGTGTCGTTGATGTCATCTAAACACAAAGTTGAAGCTGCAAAACGATGGAACATTCCTGTTGTTTCAGTGGCATATTTGTGGGAGATTTTAGAACTTTCAACTAATAAATCACATATTATTATGCCGGATATTACAGATTTGCAATGGTGTGTCTTTGCGCCGAGCAACTATAATAAACCGAAATCATTATTGGAGTATGTGAAGAATTTGGATAAGGCTAGTAGAGAAAGTTCTTTTAGTCCCAAAAGTCAAGAAAATGAAGCATTGGAAGAACCCACAATGGATAATCTGGTGAGATTGCCATCACCACGAAGAGTTAACCTGAAACAAAAATACGGTAAATTAGTGGGAGGTAAATCCCCCAAATCAATTAAACGGAAATTACTCGAAGCTGCAAATCTGTTTATTGATGGACAGAATGATCATAGTATTAATCCAGATGTTACAATTGAAGAGGATCTGATGTCTCAAATAAGGTATCAAGACAACGAATCAATGATCAACCAAGAAAGATTATTAGAGAAATTGGATGGATCAGCTGTGCTTGTGGAAACACTGATACGACATGCCAGTAAACGAAGTAGAAAAAACTAACTGTATATTCGCTAACAAAAAAATTGTATTATTTTTAGACATCGTAAATGGGGCTGTAGCCCTAATTATTTTTTATTTCTCGTGATCTGCACGTGTACTGTTGATTTTTTTGTGCGATTGAAATTATATTGTGCTGTTATCTTAATAAAATCAGTCATACCTTTTTTTTTTTTGGGTTTTTGTTGTTTAATTTGTGATAAACATCCCATGAGGAACAGCGAGAAAGTTTTTTGCTGTTCACTTTCTCGTTCAACTTTTGCAAAGTAAAGTAAAGAAAAAAAAATTTTCCCTCGTCATCTTGATTTTTACTTCTTCTTCTTCTTCTTTTTCCTTTCTTCACACATTATAGTCATAATCAATCATGGGTAAAGAAAAAACTCACGTTAACGTTGTTGTTATTGGTCAC